>Ga0197142_1000501_pt1 | contig 35970 bp, 25 predicted proteins | sample GBS60_MetaG_FD_148614 | JGI IMG/M metagenome (GOLD analysis project Ga0197142, IMG submission 148614) | Sediment microbial communities from Great Boiling Springs, Gerlach, Nevada, United States - GBS 60_MetaG | ecosystem: Environmental > Aquatic > Thermal springs > Hot (42-90C) > Sediment...
GCGCCCCGGCGAGATACCCCGCGCCATCGCCCATTCCTCGCCCACCGCCAGCAGGTTCCATTCTCGCGCCCGCCGGAAGGTCACGAGCACCGCCGTGCCGACCACGGCCGCCAGCCAGGCGAGCGTGGAATAGCCCACCGGCTCCAGACTTCCCATCAGCCACCGCAGCACGACGAACGACTGGCCGAAGTCGGCGAGGTTATGCAACAACAACAGCACGGCCGCGCAAATGCTGTTAAGCGTGATCCCCGCCAGCAGCAGGGTGAACGAAGACATGCGGTTGCCCCGCGACGCGATCGCCACCACCAGCAGCAACACCACCCCGGCGCCCGCCCACGCCGAGACCGTGATGGCGGAAAAACCGGCCCAACGGCTCCAGCCGAAGCAGATGGCCAGCACCGCGCCGACGCTGGCGCCGCCGGCGACGCCGAGCACATAAGGGTCGGCCAAGGCGTCGCGTACCAGCGCCTGAAAGAGCACTCCGGCGACGGCCAGAGCGCCCCCCACGAGCAAGCCCAGCAACACGCGCGGAAGCCGGGCCTGAAAGAGAATCTCCTTGTCCGGCGACAGCCCGGCGAACGCCCGCGCGTAGTCGATCCTGGTCGAGCCGACCAGCGGCAGGACCGCCGCCGCAACCAGAGCCAGCAGCAGGCCGGCGGCCACGAGCCGCGCCAGCCGAACCGGCGCCTTCCGCTCAGGTCTCATAGCGAATCCAGGGGCGGCCGCGGGGGTCCGCCGCAAGGTAGACGTCCACCTCGAAGACGGAGCGCAGAATCGCCGGCGCAAGCGCTTGCCCGGGCGCTGCGTCGGCCGCCAGGCTGCCGCGGTTGAGCACGATCACACGGTCGGCGTAAGCGGCGGCGAGGTTCAGATCGTGCGTGGCCACCACCACGAGCAGCCCCTGCCGGCAAAGCTCGCCAAGCAGCCGGTGAAGGCGGATCTGGTGCTTGACGTCAAGGAACGCGGCCGGCTCGTCCAGCAGCAGCACGCGCGGCTGCTGAGCCAGCGCCGAAGCGAGGACCACGCGCTGGCGTTCGCCGCCGCTTAGCGCGCGGAAATCCCGGTGGCGGAACTGGAGCGTGTCGGTGAGCTCCATAGCGCGCTCCACGGCGGCGTGGTCTTCCGGGCCTTCGAACAGGCCGTCGCAGTATGGGGTGCGGCCCATCAGCACCACCTGCTCGGCCGTAAAAGGGAACTCCAAGCGCAGGCTCTGCGGCACGAAGGAGACCGTGCGCGCCAGCTCACGGCGCCTCCAACGGCGAAGTTCGCGCCCCTCGAGCCGGCAGGCGCCCTCGTATTCGGGCCGCAGGCCGGCCATGATGCCGAGCAGCGTCGACTTGCCGGCGCCGTTGGGCCCCACGAGCGCCACCAGCTCTCCGCTTGAGAAGTCGACCGAGGCGAGCTTGAGCACCTGAACCCCGTCATAGCGATAGCCGAGGTCCCGAAGCTCGTACAGAGCGCTCAGAGTCCCGCCTCCGGATGAAGCATGCGGGCCAACTCGCGCGCCGCCTGCCCCATGCGCGGGCCGGGAACCACATACAGATCGGCGGTTACGGCATGGACGCGGCGCTCACGCACCGCCGTGATGCTGCCATACCGGTTCCACAGCTCGACGACGCGCCGCGCCTCCGCCTCGCTCAGCCCCGAGGCCCGGCCCATCTCGCCCATGTCGATGATCACCTGCGGATCCCGCGCCAGGATCTCCTCGAGCGAGACCCTCGGATAGGGCGCGGCGACGGCGCCGAAGATGTTCTCTCCTCCCGCAAGGCGGATGAGCTCGTTCAGGTAGGAGGCGCTGCCCACGGCGATCAGGCCCTCGAGCGCTCCCGGCGTGCGGCCCACGATGAACGCCGTGCGCCGCCTCGGCCGCCCCGTCACTCTTCGCTCTACCTCCTCGAACTCGGCGCGGATCCGGGCCTCGAGCGCCCGCGCCTGCTCCGCAACGCCTGACGCCTGCCCCAGGCGCTCGATCGCCCGGAAGATGTCGGAAACCGTCCGCTGGTCGAGTTCCATCACCCGCAACCCCAGCCCCTCCAGCCGCTCGCGCAACCGGATCGGATTGCTTTCAATCACCACCAGATCCGGCCGCAGGCTGACGATCGTCTCCAGATTGGGCTGGATGTAGGTGCCGATCCGCGGCACGCGGCGGGCCTCCTCCGGATAGTTGCAATAGGTGGTGACGCCCACCACCCTTTCGCCCAAGCCGAGCGCGAACAGGATCTCGGTCAGGCTCGGCGCCGTGGAGACGATCCGTGTGGGAGCGTTTGCAGCGGCGCCCGCCGGCGCCACCCACAAGGCGAGCAGGAGACCGACTACCCGCAAAAGTATTCCCTCAACAGCCCGAGCAGGCGCTCGTTTTCCGGGCGCGTGCGCACGGCGAAGCGAACCGCCTCGCCCTCGATGCCGGGCCAGCCGGTCGTGTTGCGCAGAATCACCTTTCGCCGAAAGCACCACTCGCACAGCTCGGCCGCGCCGCTTGCCAGGTAGGCCAGATAGTAATTGGCCTGACTCCGCAAGACGGTCAGCGCGGGAATCGACGGAAGCTGGGACCACAGCCAGGCGCGCTCCTCGCAAATCAGCCGGCGGGACCGCTCCGCATGATCGGCGTCGGCCAGGCAGGCCAGCGCGGCCGCCTCGGCGATCACATCCACGCCCCAAGGAGCCCGGCGCTCCTCGAGTCTGGCGAGCACGTCCGCCGGCCCGATCAGCGCGCCGAGCCGCAGCCCTGGGATGCCGTAAAACGCGCTCAGCGTGCGGAGCACGAACAGATTGGGACGAAGCTCGAGCAGCGTCGCCGCCGACGGTTGATCCGTAAAATCGAGGAACGACTCGTCAATCAGGACCGGATTCCGGCTCTCGAGCAGCCAGCTTCTCAACCGCTCGAACGGAATCGTCTGACCGGTCACCTGATTCGGCTGCGCAATGACGAGCAGGTTCTCTTGCGACCACCGTTTGAGATCCGCCCAAACGACACGCTGCGCGTAGGGATACGCATGGAGGAACTCCGGGGGAGCGGGCACGGCGAGCGCCACCGGCTCGCGCTCCCACTCCCGCGCCAAAAAATAGACGATCTCGGTGACGCCTTTGCCGAGCAGGATCTGGTCCGCCCGAACTCCCCAGGCGGCGGCTAGCGCCTCCTTGAGCGTTTTCGGGGAGCGCTCGGGGTAGACGATCACGCGGTCGATGGCGCGCTTGATAGCTGTGCGGACGCCGGGCGGCGGCCCGAGCGGATTCACGTTGATGCTCAAGTCCAGATATTCGCGCCAGTCCCAACTCTCGTTGGGGAAGCCGCTCGGGAGGACTAGCTCGCTCACTCGGGTCTCCCGGCCCTCCGGCCACCTTGAAAGGCTGCCGGAACCTGCTGAGTCACAAGCAGTTGCGTCAAACGCAGTCCAGAGGGAGAGTATAGCAGAACCGACACTTGGCCTTGGCGCCCGCCCTGCGCCTCACCTAAGCGGCACCAGCGTCGACACAACGAGCACCGTCAGAAAGCCGGTGAAGCCCAACACGGCCAGAAGCGGCGTCCAAGTCTTCAACGCCTCCCCTTCGGTCAGCCCCGACATCTGCTTATAGACCCAAAAACCGCTGTCGTTCATCCAGGAGCCCACCAGGGCGCCCGAGCCGATCGCCATGGCGACATAGACCGGGTGATAGGGCGGTGGCGCCTCCACCAGTAGCGGCGCGACGATCGAGGACGTCGTGATGATCGCCACGGTCCCCGAACCTTGGGCCAGCTTCATCAGCCCGGCCAGCAGGAATCCGAGCAACAGCACCGGCACCCGGTACTCTTTCGACATCTCGCTCAGCGCTTTGCCCACGCCCGCCTCCACCAGCATGCCGCCGAAGGCGCCGCCGGCGGCGGTGATCAGGATGATCAGGCCGGCATTGGAAAAGGCCGCCTCGACGCGGCCGGCCAGCTCGGCCAGCGTCAGGCGCTTCTGATGCGCCAGCATGTGCAGCGAGATCACCGTCGCCACGAGCAGCGCAAAATTCGGATCGCCCAGGAAGGCCGTCACCTTGGCCAGGCCGGAACCGGGCGCCACCGCCTGCGCCACCGTGTTGGAGGTGATCATCAGAACCGGCAGCACGATCGGCGAAAGCGAGTGAGCGAAGCCCGGCAGGTGCTGCTCGCTGCGGTGCGCCAGCTCCTCGAGCTCGGCAAGCGACAGACCCGGCGTCTCGCGGAACGGCACCGGAAGCGTGCGGTCCATGTAAGCCGAAAACAACCAGCCGGCGGCGGCCATCGGCAGCCCGACGATGCAGCCGGTCAGGATCATCACCCCCAGATCGACCCCCAGCGTCGAGGCGGCGGCCAGCGGCCCGGGCGTAGGCGGCACCAGGGAATGCGTAATCGTCCCCCCGGCGCAGATCGCCATCACAAACAGCAGATAGTTCTTCCCGGTGCGGATGCGCATGGCGCGCGCCAGCGGCACCAGCAGGTAAAACACCGTGTCGAAGAAGACCGGAATCGCCAGCACGTAGCCGGAGCCCAGAAGCGACAGCGAGGAGCGCCTCTCGCCGAGCAGGCGGACGAACACGCGCGTGATCTTGTCCGCCGCGCCGCTTTCCATCAGACAAAATCCGACCAGAGCCGCCAGCGCGATGACGATGCCGATGCGCCCGCAGACGTCGCCGAACCGGCCGGCCACCATCGTCATGGTGCGCGCCAGCTCCACCTGGGGCGACAGCAGCCCGGCCGTCATCGCCGCCACGATCAGCGCGATGAAGGCGTTGACCTTGAAGCGAATGATGAGCAGGAAAACGACGGCGACGGCGATGGCGAGGATGGCGACAGGCGGCATCTACAGGATGGTACAAGAAACCGCAACAGGCTGTCCGGCCATCTGCCGCGGGCTACGGCCGCCCCGGATTGCGCCGGGCCAACGCCACGCCTTGTGTGGTGACGTAGTATTTGGCCAGCATGTTCGGCTTCTCCCAAGCCGGCAGGCTCTCCGGGCGTCGCAGGTAGCCGAGGAAGCGGTCCACCAGCAGTGCGAAGTGGTCTTCGTGCGAGATGCGCAGCGCGGGCGGAATCACGACCCGGAAACGAGAACCCTGATCCTCGGCGGCGAGGCCCGGGTAGTCGCCGCTGATCCGCCGGAGGCGTGCCGCAAGCGCCCTTCCGACTGCCTCCTTGCGGCCCGGCGCCGGAACGACATAGACCTCGGGAATGAACCTCTCCTCGGCGCCCTGGCGCACCTCGACTGTGGAGCGGCTGCCGCGGAATACCGCCACCGAGGTGTCGCCCTTGCCCGGCGGGGCCTCATAATCCCAGCGCACTTCGAGCAGGACATGTACGCCCCGGATCGTATACAGCACCCGGTTGTTGCAGAAGTACTCGAGGCGGCCGTCCCGCACCGAATTCCGCAAGTAAGCCGGAAAGCCTTTCTCGCCCGTCACGCGCCGGTAGTCGTCCTCGGAGAGCACGGTGGGCCAGCGCTGCCCCTCGAGCACGCGGATCTGGCTTCGGTAGTCGATCGCCTCATCCGGAAACAGCGTCCACATGATGAGATCGACCAGGTGGGTGCCGACGTCGGTGAGGCCCTCGCCCTGTTCGGCGATGTCGAAATACCAGGCGGGGCGGAGGTTGGGGATGCCGGCCACGGTCTTGAGCAGATAATGGAGACTCTCCATGCGGGCCCCGGGCTCCGACGGCGTGCCCGGTTGCAGATCGCCGAACAGCTCGCGATCCCTCACCAGCTCGCGGGGCAGGATGCAGGAGATCTCAAATCGCTGCGTCATGGCGTCGTAAGCCACCAGGCGCCGCCGCTCGGCCTCCTCGAGCGCCGCCTCGAGCTTCGGCAGGTCGGAGGCCTCGAGAATCCAGGGCTTGTCGGCCAGCACATGCAAGCCGGCGCCGAGCGCCGCCTGCACACGGCGGATCTTGTCCCGGTTGCGCCCCGACAGCACCACCACGTTGCCCTCCGGGCGCGCCAGCATCCGCTCGAGAAAGTCCGGGCCCGCATAGATCTCCAGGCGCCACCGCGTGGGATTGTCGGCGCGCGAGTTGAAAGCCGCAATCCGGTTCAGGTGCGCCGCCAGATCCGGCCCAAGCGGAGCGTAGACGCGCACCAGGTCCGACATGCCCGCCAACATCGTCTTTTGGATCAGCGCCGCATGGAAGTGGCCAGGGTCGAGCGTGATCAGCCGCACCGGCTCCGGCTCGGCGCCCCAGGCAAGCCCGCACAACAGGGTCGAAACGGCCATCCTAGCGCTCCAGCACGACAACCTCATACTCCTTGATCTCCGGTATCAGGAACGTCGCCCGTCCCGTCGCATCCCTGCGCACGGTGAGCTCGCGCCGCCCCATGAGCGCGCGCGCTCGCTTGAAAGCGATCTCGGGCGCCACCGTGACGCGCACCTCGCGTAACGGCACGATCTTGCGGATGGGCCGCGTCATCTCGCCGGTGAAGTTCACCAGGTGCAGCAGCCGGCGGCGGCCGTCCTCCTGCGAGCGAAGCACCACCTCGACCGACGACGGCGCATTCTCGAGCGCCACCGGCGGCGGCGCCAGTTGCCGGGCTACGTTTTCCACCAGTTGCACGTGCTCGGCGACGCGGAAGTTATGGATCGAGGCGCCCAGATCGCCGGTGAAGTAAATCGCCTTGCCTTTGCCCGCCGTGTTGACCAACAGGGCCGGATCGGGCGAGGGATCCGGGATCCCGTCGTAGCGGCCGGCCAGCGGCTTGGTGAACCGGATGAGGTCGCGCGCGCCGGCCGGCGCGCCCACAACGTAGTAGGCGGTCGAGGGCATCAACTCCCGCTTGAGCTGCTCAAGCAGCGGATCCTCGCCCGAGGGTTTCATGAAGTCCCAGCGTCGCGGTCCGGCAATCTTACCGGCGCTGCGGAATCCGAAAAGCCCGGCGAGGGCAAGCTCCGGCCGGCGCACGCCCGTCTCGTCGTAAAGCGAGGTCTCGAAGGTGGCTAACAGCGCGCCGCCGCCTTCGACGTACTCGGCCAGACGCCGCGCCACGGTTTCACTCATGCACGCCACGTTCGGCAGCACGATCAACCGATAGCGGCCGAGCGGCTCTCGCTCGAGCGCGACGTCGTCGATGACGTCGAAAGGCACCTGCGAGCGCACCAGCGCATCGGCCAAGCCGGAGAACTCCGCCTCGAGATTGCCGACCTCGGTGCGCGAAGGCACACGGTCGATGTCGATCAGTTGCGCCTCGCTCCCGGCGTAGAAGTTCGCCGTCACGTCGGACCAGACCAGGGCGACACGGGCCACCGAGCGCGTCCGGTGCAGGTAGCGCGCGTTGTCGGCGACGAAGCGGTTCATTTCGGCAAGCACGGCCATCTCCGGCTGCTCGAACTCGAACGGCGTAATCCCCATCCAGACGCTGGCGCCGTTGGCGATCGAATCGGCATATAGCAGCTTGAGCTCCGGCGCCGGAAGCAAGGAAAAGGTCCAAGGCTTGTGCGCCGCGGCGGCAAAGATCACCGTCGGCTTGCCCGAGGCCTGCGTCTCGAGCAGCCGCGCCGTCAGGCCGGGCTTCCACAACGGCGTGCGCGTCAAATCCCCGTAGATGAAGCCGCCCTCGGCGCCAAGCAGATCCTGCTCGGAGACCAGCACCCGGTTCAGTCGCCCCGTGGCCCAGTTGGCGCCGCGCAGGCCGCCGTTCATATGGAGGGCCGCCTCCGGCCGCAGCTCCTTGAGGATTTTGCGAGAGTCGCGGAGAAACTCGGCGAGGCTCGCCGCCTGAAATTCCACCATCTGCGCAAAGGCCTTTCCCTTACGCTCCCTCTTTGACGGAAGCTCGGCGCCGTAGCGGTGGCGGAACTTTTCCTTGCACCAGCGGCAGTAGCAGGTGTCGGGACGGAAGACCGGGCCGTCATAGAAGATGCCGTCGATCGGATAGGCGGCCAGATCGCGCAGGATGCCGAAGACCCACTCGCGCCAGGGCGTGTTGACGCAGAAATCGGTCCCGGTATCGTAGACATCTTCGAGCGGGCGCCCGTCTTCCCGGATCTGCCGCCATTCCGGATGTTCCTCGCCGAACTGGCGCGTGTACCAGTGGACGTTGAAATAGATCAAGACGCGGACGCCGCGTTTGTGGGCCTCGGGCAGATAGGCGCCCAGAAAGTCCGGATTCTCGCCTCTGGCGTAGCGGGAACGGAAGTAGAAGCCCCGGTCGTCCAAACCAGCGGGCAGCCTCATGATTTCGAGGTGCTCGGCATTGTATCGCTGCGCCGCTTTGCGTTCGGCCAGGGTCGCCGCGGGCAAGTAGTCGATCCGGCCGAGACTGGTGACGAGATCGATGATCCGAAGCGGCTCGCGCTCCCACCAGGGCTCGGCGGAGGCGACTCCGCACAGCCCGACAAACACAAGCAGGCGCTTCATGAGCGCCTCAGAACAGCACCTTCAGACCGAACTGGATCTGCCGCGGATCGCCGGCGCTCGTGATGCGGCCGACGCTCGCCGGCACCGAAATGTTCGCCGCCGGTGCGCCGAAGTTGGCATGGTTCGGCATGTTGAAAAACTCGGCCCGGAACTGCACCTTGGCCCGCTCGTAAAGGGAGAAGTCCTTGAGCACGCTGACGTCGAAAACGATGTCGCCGGGAGCAAACAGGAGGTTGCGGGCGGAGTTGCCCCAGGTGTAAGGCGCCGGAACGGCAAAGGCCGAGGCGTCGAACCAGCGATAAATCGAACGCTCCGAGCGCGGCAGCTTCGGATCCCGCAACACGTCGGCGCGCCCGCCGAGCCAGCCCGGCAGCGTCGCGCTGAAGCCGACCGAGAAGGGCGGCCCGGTGCGCAGATAGGTGATGCCGGCGATCTGCCAGCCGCCGACGATCTGGCCGAGCGCGCCTCGGACGTTCAGCCACGGCTTGCCCGGCCCGAACGGCAGCTCGTAGCTGTAAGCGGCGGTGAAGATATGCCGCCGGACCTGATCCGAGTTGCCGCGGTCGGCCCGCGCGTTCCACGGATTCTGCGGCCCGCCTACGATCGGCACGTTGTCGAGCGAGCGGTTCCAGGAGTACTCGATCTGGAAGGTGAGTCCGGCCCGGTAACGCTGGATCGCCTCGAGCTGCAACTGGTGGAAGTTGGAGTCGCCTCCGCCGGCGAGCACCAGCACGTTCGACCACGGCTGGAACGGCCGCTGCGGCTGGAGGGCGCCCGCCTGCTGGACGCGCGGCAGGTTGACCTCATAGTTGTACCAGGGCAGGTGGGTCGACTTGTTGCCTACATAAGAAGCCCGCACGCCGAGGTTCGGCCGCAGCTCGCGCTCCACGGTGAAGTTCCACTGATACGACTCGCTGTTGCGGATGTTGCGCTCCACCGCGGTCAAACTCGGATTCGGCGAAATCGCCCCGGCGCCCGGAAACGGCCGCGCCAGCGTCAGCGAGGGCGTCCGCCCGGCGGCCGATTCGAAGGTCTCGGCCAGCAGGAACGGCGGGTTGTTGAAGCCCATCTGCCGGAAACCGATGTAGACCGGCAGGAAGTTGTAGTAGACGCCGAAGCCGCCGCGCACCACCGTGCGGCTGTCGCGGAACGGCCGCAGCGCGAAGCCCAGCCGCGGCCCCCAGTTGTTCTTGTCGGTTTCGAGCAGGTTCTCAGGCAGCCCGGCGTCCTTGGCCAGCACGATCGGGTAGGCCTGCACCAGTCGGGGCTGCGCCTGCGCCGGGAACCGCTCGCCGGCGATGAACAGACGGCTCGAGGCGAAGTCGAAGTTCGCCAGCGCCTGATCCCGCTCCTTCCACGCCGTCTGAACCATGTAACGCACGCCGAAGGTCAGCGTCAGCAACGGCGAGACCTGAAAGTCGTCCTGGATGTAGGCGCTGTAGCGCGTCGAGTACAGCAACAGCGGCGGGCTGCTCGTCGAACGATACGCAAAGTTCGGATAGCCGAGCAGGAAATCGGCAAAGGCGTGGGCCGGCTGCGCGGCGCGTGCCGGATCGTTGTTGCTGAACCGCCCGTTGAAGTCGAACCGGCCGAGCGCGGCGTTATTGGCCAGGCCCGAGAGCATCCCCGGGGTGAACGGGTTGGAGGACACTCGGTGATTGGCGAAGTCGAAACCCGTCTTGATCGTGTGCTTGCCTCGGACCAGAGTAAGGTTGTTGATATACTGCGGCGTCAACTGCGGCGAGGGCGGCCCCCCGCCGTAATCGCCGATCGAGACGTGGTTGCTCACGTTGATGTTGGGCAGCCCGCCGTAGGGCGCCGGATATAGATCCGGAAACAGCGACCGGGGATCGAACTCCCGGTTCATCCCGTTGCGAACGCTCGCATGGCGCAGGTAGCCCAGGCGGAACTCATTGAGCGTTCGCGGGCTGAAATTGCGCAAGTAAGTGATGTTGGCGCTCTGGGTCGAATAGCCGCCGTTGGCCCACGAGCCGTAGCGGGGCGGGTAGGCCTGCGCGACGAAGTAAGGCGCGCCCTTGGAATGGTTCAGGTTGACCCAAATCGCATCCTGATCGCTGAAGCGGTGGTCGATGCGCACGCCGTAGCGGTTGATATCGGCAATGTTCGGGATGTTGACCACATAGTTGTTGAGCGTGCCCGCCGGGCCGGTGCCCGCCTGGTTGGGCAGCTCCACCCAATCGAGCAGCGCCTTCGAGCGCGGATCGATCCGCGCCGCGGGAACCTGATTGTTCGGGAAGGGTTGGAGGTTGAGCGGATCCAGTACGACCGGCAAGCCGGAAAAATCGCCGGCGCGCATCGCCGGCGTGGCCACCGACAGCGTCACCGTGCGGGGGTTGCGTTCGCGCAGGCCCTCGTAGCTGTGGAAGAAGAAGGTCCTGTTCTTCGCGATCGGCCCGCCCACCGTGTAGCCGAACTCGTTGCGGTTGTACGGCGGTTTGGGAAGGCCGGTGGCGAAGAAGTTCTTGGCGGCGTACTCTTTGTTCCGGTTGAACCAAAGCAAGGAGCCGTGCAGCTCGTTGGTGCCCGACTTGGTCACGATGGTCGCCGAAACCGATCCCTCGAACTCCGCCTTCTGGTTGTTGGAGTCGAGCTTGAATTCGCTGACGGAGTCCACCGAGGGTAGCGTCGCCAGTCCGTTGCGAAACGAGTAAGCCCCGCCGCCGTTGCCCGTGTCGTTGTAGGTGACCCCGTCGACATTGAACTGGATGCCGCCCCAGTAGGCGCTGCCGGCGACGCGCGGATTGTTGGCGCTGTCGGTGGTCACGCCGGCCGAGATTCGGATGAGCCGGTCGAGCGTGCGCCCGTTGAGCGGGATCGCGGTGATGACGTGGGCTTCAAGAATGTTGCCGATGGTGGCGTTTTCGCTGTTGACCACCGGCGCCGCCGCCTGGACCTCGATGGTTTGCGTCACCGTACCCGGCTCGAGCGCCAGATCCACGCGCACCGTGCGGGTGGCCAGCAGCCTCACCCCGCGCAGGCTGCCCTGTTTGAAGCCGGCGAACTCGGCCGTCACCGTGTAGCTGCCGGGCGCCAGGTTCGGCGCCACGTAGTCGCCGGTCTCGCTGGTCTGGGTCTTGAAGGCGATGTTGGTCGCCTCGTTGGTCACCGTTACCGCCGCGCCGACGATGGCCCCGCCCGAGACGTCGCGGATGGTGCCGACGATCGTGCCGGCAATGTTCTGGCCGGCGAGCGGCAGCGCCGTGTACAGCAGAACTCCGATCAGCGTAAGCTTAGCGTGTTTCATCGATCGACCCCTTTCGAAAGCTTGTGCCTATCCCGCGTGCCTGGCGCGCGCACGGACCGCACAGCGCCAGTATAGCTCCCGCCGCCGCCGGCATCGCGCCCGGCTTCAGTAGCCCCGCTGCTTGTCCACGACGTTGATGAGCGGCAGGCCCAGCGCATAGCGGCGGACATTCTCGGCAAACAGCTCGATCAGGCGCACCTGCCGGTCCGGACTCCAGCCCGAGGTGTGCGCGCTCATGACCACGTTCGGGCAGTCGAAGATCGGATGGCCCTGGGGCGGCGGCTCCTGCGGAAACACATCCAGACCCGCCCCGGCGATCCAGCCCTCCCGGAGCGCCTTCACCAGCGCCATGTCGTCGAAGAGCTCCCCGCGCGAAAGAGCGATGAAGTAGGCGGTGCGCTTCATGCTGCGGAACACCTCTTCGTTGAACATGCGCCGCGTCTCGTGCGTCAGCGGAGCGGCCGCCACCACGACGTCCACCATCGCCACCATGGTCCGGAACCAGCTCGGATCATGCAGCTCGGCGACATATTCCGGCTTCGGGATCGGCTTGGCGTCGGTGGCCACGATGCGCATGTCAAAGCCGTAGTAGGCGCGTCGGGCCACCGCGCTGCCGATGCCGCCCAGCCCGACGATGCCCATGGTGCGCCCCACCAGCTCGGTATGATGATCGGACTTGGTCGTGCCCACCGGCACCATCGTCTTCTTGAGGAAGAACTGCGGCATGTAGTACTTGGCGATGCCCCGCGTCAGGCACAGCAGCAGGCACATGGCGGTCTCGGAAATGCCCGGGGCAAAGGTGCGGGCGTAATTGGTGAGCACCACCGGGCTGGAGCGGAACTTCTCGTCGTTCATCAGGAACTCTACCCCGGCGCCTCCCGCTTGCACCCATTTGAGCCTCGGCGCGTAGTCGAGCTCGTCGCCGCGGATGTGTCCATAGACGACTTCGGCCTCGCGCAGCCGCCGGCGGAACTCTTCGCGATCCTTCGAGATGATGATCTCCACCCGCGTGTTCGGCGCCGCCCGTTGGATCTGGTTCACCTCGGCGGGCTCGAACGGGTACATCGTGACGATCCGGATCGGCTCCTGCTGCGCCTTCAGTGTCGTCTGCGCAAAGGGAGCGACCACCACCGGCTCGCGCGCCCCTTGCGCCAGTGCGGGCGCGCTCCCGGCGGCGGCAACCAGACTTCGGCGAGAAAACGTTTTGGCGGCCATGGATCTTTTTCTATCACATGGCCGCCGAAACAGGGAGCGAATTTACGCGATTACGGAAACGGGATGCCGAGCACGCGCCCGATGTCACGCACCATCTGGCGCACAACAAGCCGCGCCGGCAGCCCGGCCGATTGGCCTCAGAACTGCCACCGCAGCCCGAACTGCACCAGGCGCGGATGAGACGGCAGGATGCCTCGCACACGGTCGACGATCACCAGCCGGTCGGTGAGATTCTTCACCGTGAGGAACAGCGTCGCCCGCATCGGCTCGATCGGATGGTTCACCGCGGCATTCCAGAGCACGTTGCCCGGAATCAGCCCCCGCTGCCCGTTGGGCGTCGGCTGGACCGTGTTCAGGTCATCGCCGAACTGCTGCGACGTGGCGACGGCCTCCACCCAGGCGCTCGTCCCGCGCGCATGGGCGTACAGGAGCGCCGCGTTACCCAGGTGGCGCGGTGCGTACGGGAGCCGGTTGCCGCTGACGGGTACGTGCAGGTAGCCCGGCACCGAACTGTAGCGGATTCCGGCAAAGCGCGCCGCCGGCAGCCAGGTGTAGGCCGTGCGCAACCAGAGGGTATGCCGAGGCCCGAACCATTGGGGCAACTGCCAGCGTCCGGCGGCCTCCAGGCCCTGATGCTCGGTGCGCCCCGCGCTGGTGAGCGTCGCTCCGATGCCCCCGGCGACGCTCGCCGGAATGATCTGGTTTTCGTAGTCCATCCGAAAGACGGTGGCTTCGAGCGACAGCCGCGGCGCCGCCCGCAGGCGCAGCCCGAGCTCATAGTTCCAGCTCAACTCGGGATCGAGATCGACCGTGCCGCCCAGATTGGTGATGATGTCTTCGGCGCGCGGCGGGGCAAAGCCGCGATGCACGCCCGCGAACACGGTCAGCCGGGACGGGCTGAACGATACGCCCACGCCGGGAATCCATTGCGTCAAGGCGGTGCGCCCGGAGGCGCCGTTGAGCCGGTTCAGGCGCTGGTAGCGGACGTGCTCCAGGCGCAGGCCCGGCGTCAGCCCCAGCCTGCCCCGCACGAGCCGATACTGCCAGAAGCCGGACCAGGCCTGCGTGCGCCGCTTATTGTCCTCCACCAGGCGCCCGTCGCGCGACCACGGTAGCGGGCCGTTCTTCTGCTGCCGGTCCTGATCCTCGAAATGGCCGCGGACGCCGAAGTCTGCCTCACCCGTCAGCGGACCCAGCCGCTGCTGCGAACGCAGGCGCGGCTCGACGCCCCAGGTGTAGTAGCGGCGCAGGCGGCCTTCATTGCCGCAACCGATGTGCAAGTCGGCCATGCTGGCGCAGCCCGGCTCCCCCAGCCGGTTCGGCCGCTGGGCGGAATTGCTCGACTGCCGCCACCAGTCTCGGCTGAAATAGGAGCCGTAAACGTTCGTCGTCAGGGCCAGGTCCGGGCGCAGCGCTTCGGAATAACTCACCGAGGCGCCGAAACGGTCGCCATAGAAATAATCGTTGCGAAACGGATTCTGTCGGGGGTTGGCGCGAAACTCCTCCTCGGTGAGCCCCGAGTAGGTCACGTTGGACCGCTCCGCGTAGTAGTTCAGGCGCCAGGTAAGCATGCGCCGAGCGCTGAATGTCGTCGTGCCTTTCAGATAGGCGTCCGAGACGCCGAGCCGGATGTTGTCGCGCGCCCCCTCGCCCTGTTTGCGCGTCAGGTGGCCGATGAGGCCGGTCCGGCCCCAGGTGCCGCCGTAGCGCACATGGCCGTTGAGATAGTCCCGGTTTCCGCCGGTCAGCTCGACTTCGCCGGCCGGCCGGTCGGGAATCGCCGGCGTCAGGTAATTGATGACGCCGCCGACGGTAGAGGGCCCGTAAAGCACCTGCCCGGCCCCTTTGATCACCTCCACGCTTTCGAAGCGGTCGATCGGCGGGTGGTAGTAGGCGGCGTTGTCGCCGTATGGGGCGTAAGCGAGCGGGATGCCGTCCTCAAGCAGCAGCACCTTGGCCGAACGTGTGGGGTTCAACCCGCGAATGCCGATGTTCGGCCGCAAGGCGAAGCCCTCCTCGCCGCGCACGTGGACCCCGGGCAGCTTCCGCAGCGCCTCGTCGGTGGTAAAGCACCGCGAAGCCCGAAGTGTGGCGGCGTCGAGCACGCTGAGAGAACCGGGAATCTCCTCGAAGGCGGCTGGGGAATTTGCAATCCGGTTGCCGTACACGGTCACTTCCTCGCGGATGCCGGCCGGCTCGAGCACGATCTCCTCGCGGTGTGCCCGGCCGGGCACGATACGCAGGAGCCGGCGGCTCTCGGCGAAGCCCGGCGCCGCCGCGCGGAGCCAGTAGTCGCCCGCGCCGACATCGGCGAACTCGAACTCTCCGGCGGGACCGGCCAGGACCCGGCGTTCCGCCCCGGTGGCGCGGAACTCGAGCACAAGCTCGGCACCGGCGATCAAACCGCCGGCGGCATCGCGGACGAGGCCGGCCAGGCGGCCCGGCGCCGGTTGGGCGGCGGCCGTTTGATGAAACAGGAATGCAAGCAGGAGGCCTTGGACAACGCAACCAACAGCGGCGCGCCCGAGGGCTCCGCTTTTCCGGATATCAGGGCTCGGTTCTATGATGCAACTGGTTTGCATGTTCCTGGCTCCAGTATACTCCTTCCCGAGCCCTTGTCAAGCCCCTTTCATGCTCTGCCCCCGCCGCGATAAGATAAGCGAACAAGGAGATCGCACCGTGGAAGACGCCATCAGCCGCCGTCATCTGTTGAAAGGCGCTCTCACCGCCGCCTCCGCCTCGCGCATCCTCGGCGCCAACGACCGCATCGGCCTCGGCATCATCGGAACCGGCGACCGCGGTAAATACCTGATGCGCATCGCCAACAAGGTCGGCGGCATCCGCTGGGTGGCCGTCTGCGACGCCTGGGACCGGCGCCGCAATGAAGCGGCCGAGCTCGCCGGCGCGCCCGTCGCTCAGGATGCCGACTACCGCCGGCTGCTCGATCGCAAAGAGGTCGACGCCGTCATCGTCGCCACCCCCGACCATCTTCACGCGCAGATTTCCATCGAGGCTTGCCAGGCCGGCAAGGACATCTTCGTCGAAAAGCCCATGACCTCGCTCCCCGAGCAGGGCCCGCCGCTCGTGCGCGCCGTCCGCGAGCACAAGCGCGTGCTCCAGGTGGGCGTCCAGCAGCGCAGCATGAAACATTTCATCGAAGCCAAGGAGCGCTTCTTCACGAGCGGCCTCATCGGCGAGGTCAACCTGGTGCGCACCATCTGGAACGGCAATCGCGGCTATCTCACGCCGGTGCCGCCGGGCATGGAAACCAAGCCCGAGGGCCTGGACTGGGACGCCTGCCTCGGCTGGCTCCCGAAACGGCCTTGGGACCCGAAGATGTACTTCAACCGGTTTGCATACTGGGATTTCTCGACCGGCGGGCAGGTCGGGGGCCTGTTCGTTCACATGGTGGACGTCGTGCACTGGTACTTGAATCTGACGCGGCCGCTGAGCGCCGTCGCGCTCGGCGGCATCTACCAGTACGACGACGGCCGGGACACCCCGGACAACATCAACGTGATTCTCGACTATCCGGAAAAGCTGAACGTCACCTTCGAGGCCACCCTCACCGACCTGATCCGCGAAGAGTCGGCCGATATCGTTTTCATGGGCACCGGCGGCCGGCTGTCGATCTTTCGCGCCGGCTACCGCTTCCTGCCCGCCGACAAGAATAGCCATCTCGGCGTCCTCACCAGCAAGGGCTCGCCCGAGGAGGATCACATGGCCGACTGGCTGGAGGCGATCCGCAGCCGCCGGGACCCCAACGCCAACGTCGTGGACGGCCATTACGCGGCCATGGCCTGCCACATCGCCAACATCGCCTACAAGACCCAGAGCCGCGTCACCTGGAGAAAGGAGTGGGACATATGAGCATCGAAATCGGCCTGAACATGGAGTTCATCCGCTCCGAGGACAAGCCGTTCGCCGCGGGTGTGGAGCGCGCGGCGCAACTCGGTTTCCGTTACGTCGAACCGATGGTGCACAACGGCCGCGAGCTGCTCAGCGAGGCCGGCTACTTCCACTCGGTCTCGATGGACGAGGAGCCGCTCGAGATCAAGGATCTGCTGGACCGCTACGGCCTGAAGCCCTCGGGCTTGAGCGCCCACTGCCCGCTCATGCGCCCGGAGATCAGCGTGCCGTTTCTTGAGAAAGCCATTCGCTTCGCCGCCGCCATCGGCGCCCCCGTCGTCAACACCGACGAGGGCATCCGGCCGCCCTGGCTCGACGATCAGGAGATCTGGGTGGTGATGCGCTACACGCTGTTGCGCGCTGTGCGCGTGGCCGAGCGCTACGGCGTCTACATCGGCCTCGAGCCGCACCAGAGCATCTCGAAAACCACCGAGGGATTGCTTCGCATCCACGGGCTGGTCAAGAGCGACTACCTGAAAATCAACTACGACACCGGCAACGCCTACCTGGCCGGCGAGGACCCTTACAAGGGTCTGGAGGCGGTCAAAGACCTGCTCGTTCACCTGCACGCCAAGGACATCAGCATCCGCCAGTCGGAGACCGAGCGCGGCCAGGTGACCGGCACGCCCGTAGGTTGCGCCTGCGGCGACGGCGTCATCGACTGGTCGCGCGTGATCTCGATTCTTCAGAGGGCCGGCTTCCATGGCGTGCTGTCGGTGGAGTGCGGCACCGCCGAGCAGGCGGCGCGCAGTCTCGCCCATCTGAACGCTGTCATTGCCAGCCAGGCGGCCGCGCAAACAGCCTGAGGCCGTTCCGGCGCAAGGGCGCCTCGGAGAAGTTGAGCCAACCGGGCGCCTTCGGTCCTGCCCGGGTCCCGCCGGGGACAGAAAACATGGCGGCCTCAGCCACGGACCGGCTTGCACGCATCGCCCTCTTCGAGGGGCTCACGCGGGACGAGCTCGAACCGCTGGCCGCCCGTATGGTTGAGCGGCGCTATCAAGCGGGTCAACTGCTTTTCGCCGAGGGCGATCCCTGCGAGGGAATCTACCTCATCCTCGAAGGCACGGTGAAGATCTTCAAGACCTCGCCGTCGGGTCGCGAACTCACTCTCGCGGTCGAGACTGCTCCGTCGAGCGTGGCCGAGGTCCCCCTCTTCGACGGCGGGCCCTATCCGGCCTCCGTGGTCGCTCTGGAGAATGTCACCGCCGGCTTCATCCACAGTCGCGAGTTCCGCCAGGCCTGCCGCCAGCACCCGGAGCTGGCTCTGAAGATGCTCGCCGCCGTCGGACGCCGCCTCCGCCAGCTCGTCGCGCTCATCGAGGCCGTCACCTTCGGCAGCGTCCGTCAGCGGCTGGCGTCCCTCCTGCTCGAATACGGCGAGCAGGCCGGCGCAGCAACCTTCACTCTGCCCGCCACCCATCAGGAGCTCGCCTCTCGCCTCGGCACGGTGCGCGAAGTGGTTTCGCGGAACCTGAGTCGCTTCCAGTTCGAGGGCCTCATCCGCCTCGCCGGGCGGCGCGTCGAGCTTCTGGACCGGGAAGGCCTGCGGCGCGAGGCCGAGGCGGAGCTTTAGACCGACCAAGGGGCGCCACGCAACCCGGCTCACCAGCCGCCGGCTCAAGGCGCTGCAAAGTGAGAGGTTCACCCTGGCGGAGATCGCGCGCGGCCTGGGCGGGCCACGACAGCCGACCCTGCCGGCGCCGTCGGCGTGGTGGAACTATCCGCTGGCGGAGGACGTGGTCGTGCTTGTGAAGGCCGAAAGCGCTCCGTGGCGTTTGCGGCAGGTGCAGGCCGCGCTGCGGTCGCTGGCGGCAGTGCTGGCTGACAAGGACTGAACACCAAGGAGGTGGCCGATTGCCGCAGTGGACCTAGACGCATTTCGCACCGGTTTCGGTTGAAACCAATCAGAGGATTCAATTGGCGATGCAGCAGTTGTGGCTGGATGGCGAGCTGATGCCGGACGACCGCGACTGGCAGCGCATCGAGGAGGCGCTCCTCAGGCAGGGCCGGCGCGCCAGGTAGCTCGACTAGGATCAACTGCGGCAACGCAATCGAACTGAAATTTTGGCGGGCGCACGGTGATATCATGGCCGCGTGTCTACCGTCCTGATCTGGCCGCTCTTCTGGCTACTCGCCGCCGCCCCCGCGCCGGCGCCCGACCGCGATCCCCTGCCTGACGAGTGGGGCTACCGCCCCGCCGATGGCGCCGTCGTGCCGCTCAATCCGCCATCGCTTACTTGGATCCACGAGAAGGAAGCCGCCGCCTACGACGTCCAGTGGTCGAAAGACCCCGATTTCAAGCACGCCGATGTGGCGGAGAAGTTGCCTTGGTCGGTTTACACGCATCACCGGACCCTCGAGCCGGGCGATTATTGGTGGCGCTACCGCATCCGCACCCGCGACGGCAACCGCTCCGCCTGGAGCCGCACTCGCCGCTTCACGGTGCCGCCCGAGGCGGTGCCGTTCCCTCAGCCCACGCTCGAAGAGCTGCGCCGCCGCATCGGGGCGGGCAGGCCGCGCCTGTTCGTTCGCCGGCAGGACCTCGACCGGTTGCGCGCTTGGGCCGCCGCCGGCGGGAAAGAATCCTGGCAACGGCTGATCGCGCGCGCCGAGGAACTCGCCGGCGCCGAGCCGACGCCTGAGCCCTCAGTGCGCGCCAGCGCCTCCGACCCGGCCACCCGCCAGTTCTGGTGGTCGAATCGCGTCCAGACCGTTCGCGCGCTTCAGGAAGCCGAGATTCTCGCCTTCGCCTGGCTGCTCACCGGCAATGCCCGCTACGGTGATGCGGCCCGCCGCTTTACGCTCAAGCTGGCCGACTGGGACCCGGACGGCCCGACCAGCTTCGCGCTGAATTGTGAGGCCGCCAAACCGATGCTGCACCGGCTGGCCCGCGCCTACGACTGGGCCTGGCCGCTGTTCAGCGAAGCCGAGCGGGCCCGGATCCGCGCCGTCCTGCTTCGCCGCGCCCTCGATGCCTGGCGCAGCGGCGAAGTGCGCGAAGGCGCCGGCCACCTCAACCAGCCCTATTCGAGCCACGGCAACCGCACCTGGCACAAACTCGCCGAAAACGCCATCGCCACGCTGGGCGAGACGCCCGAGTCGGAGCGGTTCCTCGAGTATGCCGTGGCCAAGTTTTTCGCCGCCTATCCGGTCTGGTCCGACGATGACGGCGGCTGGCACGAGGGCCTGGCCTACTTTGCCGGCTACATGTCGAAGGCGGCCTGGTGGATCGACATCGCCCAGTCGGCTTTGGGCATCGACGGCTTCAAGAAGCCGTTCTTCCGCCATTTCGGCGATTACGCGCTTTATTCGGCGCCGCCGGGCTCGCCAGACTTGGGCTTCGGCGACCTCTCTCACCGTCCGCCGGGTCCTGGCTGGTCCTTCATGCATTTCTTCGTACGCCGGACCGGGAATCCCCACTGGGCCTGGTGGCTGGAGGCCTGGAAGATTCCCACAGACACGGGTGAGCCGGTGCTCGACTTCTTATGGGGCTCGGCTGCGCCCGTCGCCGCCCAGGCTCCCGCAGGCCTGCCGCCGTCGAAGGTCTTCCGCGGCACCGGCGTCGCCGTGCTGAATACGAGCCTGCTCGGCGGCGACAACGTGCAGGTGCGCTTCAAGTCGAGTCCGATGGGCACTTGGAGCCACGGCCTGGAAGCGCACAACAGCTTTACGCTCACCGCTTGCGGCGTCCCGCTCCTTGTCAACTGCAACTACCGCGATCTTTACGGCTCGCCGTTCCATCGCGGCTGGGTCTGGTCGACGCGAGCGCATAACACGGTTCTCGTCAACGGCCAGGGGCAGAAACCGCGTTCGGCGGATCCCTTCGGGAGGATCGTCGCCGCCGAGCTCGGCGAGGGACTCGATTATGTGGCCGGAGACGCAACGCCGGCCTACGAGGGACGCCTGCGCCGCGCCCTCCGCCATCTGATCTTCGTCAAGCCCGACGTCGTCGTTGTGGCCGATGAGCTCGAGGCGCCGCAGCCGGCCACCTATCAGTTGCTGCTGCACGCCCAGGCGCCCTTCCATCTGGAGGAGTCCGCCGAACGGCTGGTGCTGGATCGCGAGCGCGCGGGCGTCGCGGTGGACTTCGTCTGCTCGCGGCCGCTGAAGCTGCGCCAGTGGACCGGATACGATCCCGAGCCGGACTATCAATATCTGGCCTCGGTGGGCAACCCGCCGATTCCGCCGCAGTGGCATGTCGAAGCGGCCACCTCGGAGGAGGCCGCGAAGGCGTTTGTCGTGACCCTGCTGCGCGTCTTCCAAGACCGGAAAGCGCCTTCCGAAAGCCCGCGGGTCGAACATGAAGGCGGCGCAGTCCGGCTGCGGTTTCAAAGCGCCGCGGGCGAAGAGATCACGGTGAGCTTTGCGCCGCCTGGCGCCGCCGAGCTGGCGACCATTCGCCGCGGCAGCCGCCAGTGGCGCTTGTCGCGTCCGCCGCAGCCTCAAATTGGGGATTGAGTGTACTGTCCCCGATTTTTCGCCGCCCAGCGCAGATAGCGCACCAGCTCACGCCGGTGCGCCCACACAAATGACACGAAGCTTCGACAATCGATCGCCTCCGAGGGAATGCCCCAGTAGGTCTCGATCCTCCAGCGCAGGTAGGGGCTCTTCCACGGCGTCAGGCGGTAGCCCCGCGTCATCTGCCAGAGCAGGCGCAGCATTCAGCCGCGCGCCGTCGACCGCGGCCGCTCGGCGCCGGTAGGCCGCTCCGGCGTGGCGTAGTAACCCGAGCGCGTCCGCACCGTCGGGTTGCCACGCCCCTTCACCTCCACCTTGATGCGGCGGTAGCTGCCATCCAGCTCCTGGTTCTGGGGCGAATAGGCGATCACGTACTGGTTGCGGATCTCATGCGCCACCCGCACGCAGATCGGCTCCACCTCGTCGGTCTCCTTGGGATAGTAGGCCAGCCCGCCCGAGGCCGTCGCGAGCGCGTTCAGCGCCCGCTGCGCCCGTTTGCGCTCGCGCCGCTGCTCCTTGTCGAGCAGGCCGATCGCATAGATCAAGACCTCGCTCTGCTGCACCTTCTGAACCAGCTTCTCGAGCGTCGTCGTGCTCGTGTTGTCGTTGCCGTCGGTCACCACCAGCAGGACCTTCTTGTCTCTTTTGCCCTTCTCGAGCAGGTGGTCGATCGACATGCTGATGGCGTCGCGCATCGCCGTGCCGCCGCGGGAGTCGATCCGCGTGAGCCCCTCTTCAAGCTTCTTGATGTCGCTGGTGAAATCGACATCCAGGTAGGCCTCATCGTTGAAGTTCACGATGAAGACCTCATCCTGCGGATTGGAGTTGCGCACTAAGGCGAGCGCCGCCAGCTCCACGTCGCGCCGCTTGTCGGCCATGCTGCCGGAGTTGTCGATCACCAGCCCGAGCGAGATCGGCACGTCCTCGCGGCTGAAGATCTTCACCTGCTGCGGCACGTCGTTCTCGTAAACGGTGAAGGCCGAGCGGGGCAGGTCCGTGATCAATCGCCCGTTGCGATCGACCACGCTCGCATGCAAGACCACCAGGCGGGTCTCGGCGCGAAAGACAGCCCCGGAATCCTGCTGGGCGGAAGCAGGCGCCAGCAGCCCCAAGGCAAGCACGGCGGCGACAAGCGCCGCCGCGAGCCTACTGCGTCGGAGCATAGTAGCCGCTCCGATAGGCCGCCTTGAGCGGGGGCAGGCCTCGCGGCTGGACCAGCTCGACGCGCACACGCCGGTACTTGCCGTCCCTCTTCTGGTTGGTCGGCGTATAGCCCAGAACATACTGGTTGCGAAGCTCGATGCCGATCTTGGCCGCAATGTCAGGCAACTCATTGACGTTCTCCACCGGGAAGTGCCGGCCGCCGGTCTGCTCGGCCAGCTCGCTCAGCAGGCTCGGGCCGGCCAGCTCCTCGGCCGTACGGCCGCGCGAAGCGATCGGTTCGAAAATCCCGATGGCATAGATTTGGACGTCGGCCTCCCGCACCAGGTTCTTGATTTCGCTCTGGGTGTACCGGCTGCTGTTGTCCCCGCCGTCGGAGAGAACCAAAAGCGCCTTGCGCGGATTGCGCGCCTTCTTCATTTCGGCCATGGCCAAATACAGGGCGTCGAGCAGAGCCGTGCGGCCCCGCGACTGCGTGAAGGCCAGCCGATTCTGGATCTCCTCGGTCTCCTGGGTGAACGGCACCACCAGTTGCGGCCGGTCGTTGAACTGCACCAGGAAGAACTCATCCTCCGGGCCGGCCGTCTTGAAGAACTGCGCCGCGGCCTGCCGCGACTTGTGCAGCTTGGCCCCCATGCTGCCGCTGATGTCGAAGACGAGGCCGACCGAAAGCGGCGCGTCCTCGCTGGAAAACTGCGTTACCGTCTGCTCAACCTTGTCCTCAAACAGCCGGAAGTGCTCCTTCTCCAGTCCGGTCACCACCTGATTGAGAGGAGTGGTGACGGTGACGTTGATCAGCACCAGGGTCGTGTCCACGCGGATGTTCGCCGGTCGCACGCCGGTCGGATCCTCGCCGCTCGGGCGGGGTCGCGGCTTGATGGTGACGCGCGGCTCGTTCGGCGCCGTCGGATTGTCAGCCGGGGTGGCGCCCACCGCTCCGCCCAGGAGAAACAGCGCCATCCCGCAAATGGCTAAGTGACTGCTCCTCTTTGCCATTTCGTCCGTCCCCCTCGGACATCGCGCCCGCCTTTAGTATAGCATGCGAGTTTGTGGTAACATCGACTGTGCCGCGCCGGATTCTCGGAGTTATTCCTGCTCGGTACGCCTCGTCCCGCTTTCCGGGCAAGGCCTTGGCGGTGGCCGCGGGCAAGACCATCCTCCAGCACGTCTTCGAACGCGCCAGCCGCACTACTTATTTGAACCGGCTCGTCATCGCCACCGACGACGAGCGCATCGCCGCCGCCGCCCGCTCCTTCGGCGCACCGGTTCGCATGACCCGCTCCGATCACCCCTCCGGGACCGACCGCGTGGCCGAAGTCGCCGCCACCGAGCCGGCCGACATCGTCGTCAACATCCAGGGCGACGAGCCGCTGATCGACCCCTCGGCCATCGACGCGCTGGCGCTGGCGCTCGTTGACGACGAGGAAGCGCCGATGGCCACGCTCAAGAAGCGCATCGAGGACCCCCAGGAGTTCACCAATCCGAATGTCGTAAAAGTCGTAACCGACCTCCGCGGCTACGCCGTCTACTTCTCCCGCTCCCCGATTCCCTACGACCTGAGCGGCCAGGCCGTCCACTACAAACACCCCGGCCTGTACGCCTACCGGCGGGAGTTTCTGCTCAATTACTCCTCGCTGCCGGTCGGCGCTCTAGAGCGCGCCGAGCGCCTCGAGCAGCTTCGCGCCATCGAGAACGGCTACCGCATTCGCGTGGTCGAAACCGAGTACGAGTCTTTCGGAGTCGATACGCCGCAGGACCTCGAGAAGCTCAAGCGGCTTCTGGAACGCTCCTTCATGGAGGACTGAGCGCGCCATGGCCAAGTACATCTTCGTGACCGGCGGCGTGGTTTCCTCGCTCGGCAAGGGCATCGCCGCCGCCTCGATCGGCTGCCTGCTCGAAAGCCGCGGCTTCACGGTCACCTTGCAGAAGATGGACCCCTATCTCAACGTCGACCCGGGCACCATGAGCCCGTTCCAGCACGGCGAGGTCTTCGTCACCGACGACGGCGCCGAGACCGATCTCGACCTCGGCCACTACGAGCGCTTCACGCATGCGCGCCTGAGCCAGCGCAACAACGTCACCAGCGGCCGCATCTACGAGCAGATCATCTTTCGCGAGCGCCGCGGCGACTACCTCGGCAAGACCGTCCAGGTGATCCCCCACGTCACCGACGAAATCAAGCACTGGGCTCGACGGCTGGCCGAGGACGCCGAAATCGTCATCGTCGAGATCGGCGGCACGGTCGGCGACATCGAATCGCTTCCCTTCATGGAGGCCATCCGCCAGTTGCGGCACGAGCTCGGCCGCGACAACTCGGTCCACGTCCACGTCACCCTGGTGCCGTTCATCGCCGCCGCGCAGGAGCTCAAGACCAAGCCCACCCAGCACTCGGTCAAGGAGCTGCGCGCCATCGGCATCCAACCGGACATGCTGCTGTGCCGCTCCGAGCGGCCGCTGTCGGACGAGTTGAAAGCGAAGATCTCGCTCTTCTGCGACGTCGAGCCCAAGGCGGTCATCAGCGCCCGCGACGTCGACTCGGTCTACGAGGTCCCGCTCGTGTTTGCCGAGCAGGGCGTCGACGAGCAGATTCTCCGCATGCTGGGTCTGGAGGGCCGCGCCGGCCGGCGCGACCTGGACCGCTGGATCGACATGGTCGACCGCCTGAAGAACCCGCAGGGCGAGGTCGACATCGGGCTGGTCGGCAAGTACGTCGGCTATGAAGACTCCTACAAGAGCCTCAAAGAGGCCCTGCTGCACGGGGGTCTCGCCCACAACCGCCGGGTGAACATCTCCTGGATCGAGGCCGAGGAGCTCACCTGGCCGGAGTGCGTCTCCAGACTCCAGGCCTACGACGCCATCCTCGTTCCCGGCGGCTTCGGCAAGCGCGGCGTCGAGGGCATGATCCACGCCATTCGTTTTGCGCGCGAATTTCAAGTTCCCTATTTCGGCATCTGCCTCGGCATGCAGACCATGGTGATCGAGTTCGCCCGCAACGTCTGCGGCCTCGATGCCGACTCCACCGAATTTAACCCCGCCACGCCTCACCGCGTCATTTACAAGCTTCGCGAGCTCAAAGGCATCGACGAACTGGGCGGCACCATGCGCCTGGGCGCCTACCCCTGCCGGCTCGCCGAGGGCAGCCTCGCCCGCAAGGCCTACGGCGTGCCCCAGATCAGCGAGCGCCACCGCCATCGCTACGAGTTCAACCGCGACTACGAGAAGATCCTCACCGCCTCCGGCTTGCGCATCACCGGCGAGACGCCCGACGGCACCTACGTCGAGATCTGCGAGCTCGCCGGACACCCCTGGTTCCTCGGCTGCCAGTTTCACCCGGAGTTCAAGAGCAAGCCGCTCGAGCCGCACCCCCTGTTTCGGGCCTTCATCGGCGCCGCCCTCGAACACCGCCAGCGCCGTCTGGCTGAGGCGCGCGCCGTCTCGGTCCCCACCTCCCATGGCGGTTGAACTCCTCACGCCCGCGGGCGAGCGCCTCGTCTTCGGCGGCGGCGCGCCCCTGGTTCTCATCGCCGGGCCCTGCGTGATCGAAAGCGAGGAACACGTCCACTTCCTGGCGGCCGAGATCCGCCGTCTGGCCGGCCCCTTCGTCTTCAAAGCCTCCTTCGACAAGGCCAACCGCTCGAGCATCGCCTCTTACCGCGGCCCGGGCCTCAAGGAGGGACTGCGGATTCTCGCCTCCGTGAAGGCGACCGGAGTGGCCGTCCTCACCGACATTCACGAGCCGTCCCAGGCTGAGGCCGCCGCCGAAGTCGCCGACATCCTCCAGATCCCGGCGTTTTTGTGCCGGCAGACCGATCTGCTCGTGGCCGCCGGTCGCACCGGCCGCGTCGTCAACATCAAAAAGGGCCAGTTTTTGGCGCCCGAAGACATGCGCCTGGCGGCCGAAAAGGTGGCCTCCACGGGAAACTCGCGCATTCTGCTCACCGAGCGCGGGACCTCGTTCGGCTATCACAATCTGGTTGTGGACATGCGCTCGCTGGTGATCCTGCGGCGCACGGGCTGGCCCGTCGTCTTCGACGCCACCCACAGCGTGCAGCTTCCGGCGGGCGCCGGCGAGCGCTCGGGCGGCCAGCCGGAGTTCATCGAGCCGCTCGCGCGGGCGGCCGCCGCCGTCGGAATTGACGGCCTGTTCGTTGAGGTCCATGAGGCGCCGGCGCGGGCGCTCTCCGACGGCCCGAACGCCCTGCCGCTCGACCAGCTCGGCCGCCTCCTCGTGCGCGTGCGCGCCTTTGACCGCCTGGCCAAACAGTCTTGAAACGCCGCGCTCGGGCGTTCCGTCTGAAGGGGTGCGATGTTCGCACGTACGACCGCGGCCCTGCTGGCTTTAACCGCTGCCGGCACGGCCCAGCTTCCGGATTACTTCCCCCTCCAGGAGGGCAATCAGTGGATCTACCGCCCGATCGAGGGTTCCGGCGAGCCGCTTCGGCTCGAGATCAGCCGAACCGGCTACTTTGCCGGGCAGGGCTATGTCCTCCTCAGCGGCCTGCCCGAGGGCGCAGCCTGGCTGCGGCTCTCCGAGGAGCGAACGCTGTACCGCTTTGACCCCGAGACCCAGCTCGAAGAGATCTGGCTGCATTTCGGCGCGCCGGTCGGCGAGCCGTTCCCGACCAAGATCACGCCCTGCAACCCCTCGGCCGTGATCGAGTCCCGCGAGGCGGCCTGGAAGGGCCCGATCGGCGAGTTCGACAACGCGCTCATCGTCCGATATCCGTCCGCCATTTGTGCAGGTCTCGACCGGGACGTCTACCTTCCCTGGGTCGGCCTGCTCGAGCGCACGATCATGACGGCGGCCGGCCCGCGCCGCTACCAGCTCGTTTACGCGCGCCTGGGCGGCGTGACCTACGTCTCCGCACCCGAGCTGAGCATCACGCTGGCGCTCGATCGCCACCGCTACCCGCACCAATCGCCGCCGGCGGTGATGGAGGCACGCCTTGCGCTCCGCAATCATCGCCTGGACCCCTTCACGCTCGAGTTCTCCACAAGCCAGCGCTTCGACTTTGAGATTCGCAACGAGCGGGGCGCCGTCGTCTACCGCTGGTCCGACGGCCGGGCCTTCCTCATGGTCCTGGGAACGGAGGAGATCGCCCACGGCGAGAAACACTACACAGTCTCGGTGCCGCTGGCGGATACGAGCGGCGCGCCGCTTCCGCCGGGCAAGTATACGGCGCGCGCCTGGCTGACGCATACGGGGCCTAACCGATTCGAAGCCTCGGTGGGCTTCGAGATCCGGCCCTGAGCCGGCCGACTAGGGCGCCACGGTCAGCCGCACCACCTGCCGCCGCTCCAGGTTGGCTTCAATTTCGGCGCGGGTGCGCCAGACGGGGCGGAGCTCTTTGCGGGCAAGCAGCGGAAGCTGGTCGAAGGCGTGCTTGGAGCCGGTCTGCGAGGCGTTTCCGTAGCTGAGGAGCGCCCGTGCCCGAACGGGCCGGCTGAACTCGATCACGGCGACGTAGGAGTCGCCGCCGACGGCCTTGCCGCCCTCGAAATCGACCACGCGGAAAATACCCAGATCTCCCGGGCCGCCGTTGGCCGGAAGATCGTGAGGGCCGCCGCGAAACCGATAGACTTCGCCCCAGGCGATCTCGGCGGCGCCTAACTCTTTCTCCGTCGCTTCGACGGCCGCCTCAAGCGCGGCCGCCGCCTCCTGCGGCGAGGCCAGGCCGCGCGGCGTCGTCCGCGGTTCGGCTTCGCTCCACGGCTCACGGAACAGACCGGTCTTCTCCGAGCGCCGGCGCCACTCGCGCACGAACCGCTCAAAGAGCACGGCGCCGCGGCTGTCGGCCTCGGCCGCGCGGTCCCAACGGGCCAGGATCTCGGCTCCCCGCCGCGCGCGCGGCCCGCCGTAGCGGCGCGCCGCCTCGAGCAGCTCATCCAGGATCCGGTCCGCCAGCTCCATGCGCGTGGAGTGCTTGTAGGCGATGAGCTCCTCGAAGCTGATGCTGGTATCCTCATCGAGCATGCGCGCCGAGCGCTGCGCGCGGAAGCTCATCGAGCGCGGCGCCATGTACGCCGGAAAGTCCTCCGCCCGAAGCGCCTCGGGAAAGGTGGTCGTCCACGGCGGATCGTTGGCGTTCTGAAGCCAGCCGCTCGGCGGGTCGAGGACTTTGGGCAGCTCGTCATAGCCATGCGTGCGTGTCCACAACGTCGCCGGCGAATCCCCTCGAACCGGCCGCTGCCAGAAGTTCCAGTCCCCCTGCGGCCGCACCGGGGTCCGGCCGCCGAAAAAGTGCAGGATGCGGCCGTCGCGATCGGCATACATCACGGTGAACATCGGGATCTGAAGCCGCCGCAAGGCCGCCTCGAACTCCTTGAGGTTCCGTGCCCGCAGCATGTCCCAGTACTGCTCGGCGATGAGCGGGGCATCCAGTCCCGCTACGCGCAGTGCGAGCGCTTTGCCGCGCCTGAAGCCGATGATCGGTCCGTGAACGGAACGGCGCACGACGAGCTTGCGTTCCTCGAAGCTCCCGTCCGGGCGGCGAACTTTGAGCACGTGCTCTTCGCGCTCGAGCGCCTTCCTGCCGCCTCCCCACCGGTACGCCTCCCCCTCGAGCTCGAGTTCGTACAGATCGGCGCCGTCATAGGTGTTCACCGTGTGCGACCAGCCCAGATAATCGTTGAAGGCGATGGCGAGGATGGGAAAGCCCACCAGCGTTGCCCCGTAGGCGTCGATGCCCGCGCCGGTAAGCTGCGCCTCGTACCACGTGTAGAGGTCCGACCAGGGAAGGTGCGGGTTCGCCACGAGCATCGCATGGCCGCCCGCGGCGCGCGCGGGCGCCACCGCCCAGGCGTTCGAGCCGCCTGCCTCCCAGCGGCTTCGCTCCGCGCCGATGAGGTGAGGGCGGGTGACAAAATTGAAGTGCACCACCCGCACAAGATGCGCCAGGATGTCCGTGGGTTCGACGGGCAAAACCCGGTGCGCTTGTTCGCTGACGGCATCCGGGCGCTCGCAGGCGTACTGATTGATGCCCGCCGCAAAAGCGGCCAGGCCGGCGCGCATGTCGCCGCTTTGCACCTTCCACCACTCGGCGGCCAGCCCGGGCACGCCCATTGTCCGGACCCACTCGTCGCTTTCCAGGTAACGCTCGCCCCAGTACTCGGCCGCCCGGCCGCGCGCTTGCCCGTAGAGCCGGAGGATCAGATCGGCGTGGCTTTCCGCCTGGGCGTAGCCGAAGGCGGCGAGCAGTCCCTCGATATCGGCGGCGAAGATGTGCGGCACGCCCCAGCGGTCCCAGAGGATTTCCGGCTCCCGGACCCGCCCCTGGCAACCGGCCAGGACCAGGAGGAGGACGAACACCGACGCTTTGCGCATGAGGGAATCTTACGCGAAACGGCGGGCCGCCTGGCGGGCGACCCGTTACCGTACCCTGAAGGAGATGGCCGAACCGGAGAAACCTTTCGCGCCGCCCCGCATCAACCTGAATCGCATCTACACCCGCCGCGGCGACACGGGCGAGACGAGCCTGGCCGGAGGCGAACCGATCTGGAAAGACGCCGCCCGCATCGACTGCTTCGGCACGGTGGATGAGCTGAACGCCTTTACCGGACTGGCGTGCGTCACCGCGGAGGAGGCCGCCCGCGAGGTCCCGCAGCTTGGCGCGCTCGCGGCGATCCTCCGGCGCGTGCAGCACGAGCTGTTCAATCTCGGTTCGATCCTGGCCACGCGCCCGGAGCAGGCCCACCCCAAGCAGGCGCGCATCACCGCCGCCGACGTCGCCCAGCTCGAGCGCGACATCGACGCGGCCAACGAGGCGCTGGCGCCGCTGAGCTCCTTCGTTCTGCCCGGCGGCTGCCGATTGAACGCCGAGCTGCACGCCTGCCGCACGATCTGCCGCCGCGCCGAACGCCTCCTGGTGCGCCTGGCGCGCCAGGAGCCGGTGCCGCCGGAGACGCTTCAGTATTTGAACCGCTTGAGCGACGCCTTCTTCGTCTGGAGCCGGTGGGCGAGCGCCGTGCTCGGCCGCCCGGAGGTGCTCTGGGATCCGAACCTGGCTGCCGGCGCCCGCTAGCGCGCCCTGCGCACGCGCAGCGGTTGCCGCCGGGCGATCGGCTCCGGAGCAAAGGCGCCTTCGATCACTGCCGCCTGCTCCTCCAGGTGCCGCTTGTAGGAGCCCGTGGCCGGACTGGCGGCGTCGACCCGGCCGACATAGCGCAACTGGCGCCCCGAGGCATCGAGCAGCGGCTGAATGCGCTCCCGCACGAACCGCCACGGGCCCATGTTGCGCGGCTCCTCCTGCACCCAGATGACCTCGGCCGTCTCCGGGTAACGTGACAGCAGCTCATTCAGTTCCGATTCGGGAAACGGATAAAGCTGCTCGAGCCGAAGGATGGCCACATTGTGGGCCTGGCGCTGCTCGCGCGCCGCTTCGAGCTCGTAATAGATCTTACCCGAGCAAAGCAACAGCCGCGCCACGCGGTCTGGAGGGGTCTCGGAGGTGTCAGGCAGGACGGGCCGAAAGCCGCCCCGGAAGAACTCTTCCCGCGCGGAGACCACCTTGGGATGCCGCAACAGGCTCTTGGGCGTAAAGATCACCAGCGGCTTGCGCACCCCCCGGCGGTCCGGGCCGCCGTACATCTGCCGCCGGAGCAGGTGGAAGTATTGTGCGGGCGTGGTGCAGTTGGCGATCTGGATGTTGTTCTCCGCCGTCAGCGTCAAAAACCGCTCGATCCGCGCGCTGGAGTGCTCCGGACCCTGACCCTCGTAGCCGTGCGGCAACAGGAGCACCAACCCGCTCGGCTGGCCCCACTTGGTCTCGGCGCAGGTGATGAACTGGTCGATCATGATCTGCGCTCCGTTGGCGAAATCGCCGAACTGCGCCTCCCAGAGCACCAGTGTCAGCGGGTCGCCCACGCTGTAGCCGAACTCGAAGCCGAGCACGGCATATTCGCTGAGCGAGCTGTCGAAGACGTCAAAGCGCGCCTGATCGGGCGCCAGATGCTTCATCGGGATGTACTCGCGGCCGTCCTCGGCGTCGAAGAAGGCCAGATGGCGCTGGCTGAAAGTGCCGCGCGAGGAGTCCTGGCCGCTCAGGCGGACCGGCGTACCCTCGAGCACCAGGCTGCCGAAGGCCAGCGCCTCGGCCAGCGCCCAATCGATCGGCGCCCCGTCGAGAGCCGCCTTGCGCCGCTCGATGAAGCCCTTCAGCCGCGGGTGCAGCCGGAAGTCCGGCGGGAAACTCGTGATGCCGCGGATGACCCGCTCAAAGGTCACCGCATCGATGGCGGTTCGCGGGCACCAGCTCGGGATCCGCTCGGCGTCGACCAGCGCCAGGTCCTGAATCTCGTAATGCGTCTGCCGCGACTGCGCCTCCCGGTAGCCGCGCTCGAAGCGCGCGCGGAACTCGGCGCGCCAGGCCGCCACCTGCTCGGCGCTCACCAGCTTCTCCCGCACCAGCTTCTCGGCATACTGCGTCGCCACCGAGGGATGCGACCGGATCTTGCGATAAAGCACCGGCTGGGTGAAGCTCGGATCGTCGGCCTCGTTGTGCCCGTGCCGGCGGTAGCAGAACATGTCGATGACGACGTCTTTGTTGAACTGCTGCCGGTAATCGAAGGCGATTTCGACCACGCGCGCCACCGCCTCGGGATCGTCGCCGTTGACGTGGAAGATGGGCGCCTGCACCGCCTTGGCCACGTCGGTCGAATACGGCGACGAGCGCGCCTCCTCGGGGCCGGTGGTGAAGCCGATCTGATTGTTGATCACCAGGTGGATGGTGCCGCCCGTCCAGTAGCCGGGCAACTGCGACAGGTTCAGCGTCTCCATCACGACGCCCTGACCGGCGAAGGCGGCGTCGCCGTGAACGAGCACCGGAATCACCTTCAAATGCCCGCCCTCGCCCAGCCGCTCCTGTTTGGGCCGCACGATGCCTTCCACCACCGGATCGACCGCCTCCAGATGGCTCGGATTGGGCGCCACGGAAACGGCGATTTCGCGGCCCGAAGGCGCGCGGTGCGTGCCGGCGGCGCCCAGGTGGTATTTGACGTCCCCCGATCCCTGCGTGCTCAGCGGGTCGATGTCTCCCTCAAACTCGGCGAAGATCTGCTCGAGCGGCTTGCCCACCACGTTGGCCAGCACGTTCAAGCGCCCGCGGTGCGCCATGCCGATCACCGCCTCGACCACGCCATGGTCGGCCGCCCGGTCGAGCAGCTCGTCCAGGACCACGATGGCCGCCTCGGCGCCCTCCAGCGAAAAGCGCTTGTGCCCCACAAAGCGCGCCCCCAGGAAGTGCTCGAACTCTTCGGCCTCGAGCAAGCGCACCAGGATGCGCCGCCGCCGGTCGGCGTCAAGCGGCCAGGAGTTGGCCTGCGGCTCCATGCGCTCCTGCAACCAGCGCTTCTGCTCCGGATGCTGGATGTTCATGTACTCGCAGCCGATCTTGCCGCAGTAGGTGCGCCGCAACGTCTCGAGGATCTCCCTGAGCGTGGCTACCTCTTTCAAGGCGCCCTCGCCCAGCGCTCGCCCCAGGTTCCCGGTGAGGAACTCCCGGTCCAGATCCCAGAGCGTCAGGCCGTAGGTGGCCGGGTCGAGCTCGGGATGGTACTGGGGCTCGGCGCCCAGCGGATCGAGATCCGCAATCAGATGCCCGCGCACCCGGTAGGCGTTGATGAGCTGGAGCACGGCCGCCTCTTTGGCCACCTCCGAGCGGGCCCCCGCCGCGGCGGCAAACCCCACGGGCCGGTCCTGCTCCCAGCGCACGGGCCGGTAGGGCACTTTCAGGTCGGCAAAGATCGACTCATAGAAGCCGTCGGCGCCCTCGAGCAGGGCTTGAACCTTGCCGAGAAACATGCCCGACTCGGCCCCTTGAATGATGCGGTGATCGTAGGTGCAGGTGATCGTCATCACCTTGCTCAAGCCGATCATCGCCCGCATCTCCTCGGAAACGCCCTTGTATTCGGCCGGGTAGTCGATGGCCCCGGTGGCGATGATGGCTCCCTGGCCCGGCATCAGCCGCGGCACCGAGCCGACGGTGCCCACCGTGCCCGGGTTGGTCAGCGAGACCGTCGTGCCTTGAAAATCCTCCACCGTGAGCTTCCCCTCGCGGGCGCGCCGTATGCGGTCGTCGTAGGCGGCCAGGAACTCTTCGAAGTTCATCGCCCCCGCGTTCTTGATGTTGGGCACCAACAGCAGGCGCCCGCCGTCCCGACCGGGCACATCCACCGCGATGCCGAGATTCACCGCCTTCCGCCGCAGCCGATAGGGCGCTCCGTCGCGTTCCACATAGGCCGCATTGAGATTGGGGAACTCCTCCAGGGCGCGGAGAATCGCATAGGCGATCAGGTGCGTGAAGGAGATCTTGCCTTTGCCGTGCAGCTCCCGGTGCTGGTTCAGGATCCGCCGATTTTCGTCCACCAGCTTCACGGGAATCGTGCGCTGCGAGGTGGCTACCGGCAGCCAGATGCTCGCGCTCATGTTTTCGGCGATGCGCGCCGCGGTGCCGCGCAGCGGCACCAGCTCATCGCCGGGGCCGGGCTCGAGCGCAGCCGGTGCTGCCGGACCCCTCTCGGCGGAAACGGCGGGGGCGGCAGCACCCCCTTTTGCCGCGCCGCCGTTGGACTCGAAAATCTCTTTCCAGCTTGGATCGACGGCCTGTCGGTCGTAGAGGTATTGCTGGTAGACCTCCTCCTCGATCCAGCGGTTGATGTCGGGTATCGCACGGAGTTTCTCGGGCATGGTCGTTCTCGGGGATCCGAGCGGGATCGCCCCGCTCTCTTCTTAAGGATGCTTATCGATCATCATAGCGTCCCAGCCCAAAGACAAGAAGACCTATTCGTTCGGCTGGCGACGGAGGCGACTCGAGGAGGGACGACTGCTACTTGTGCCGGTACGTGATCCGCCCTTTCGTCAAATCGTAGGGCGACATCTCTACAGTGACGCGGTCCCCGGCAAGGACGCGAATCCGGTTCCGGCGGAGCTTGCCGGCCAGATGCGCCAGGATTCGGCGGTCTTTGTCCTGGTCAAGCTGGACGGCGAACAACCCACTCGGAAACTTCTCCACTACGGTGCCTTGGACCTCGATGCAATCCTCTTTACTCATCTTCCTCCTAGACTGCAAACTGCGGACCTCAATAGCCCGGCATTTTCAATTATAGCCCCGTGCCCCGACGCGCGAATTGGCGACGCGAATCGGCTTGTGCGTTCCCTTGAAAGCGATCCCGGCGGCTCCGCGCGGCGAGCCGCCGCGGGCACCAATCACCGCCCTGGCAGCCGAAACATGCCATCATTGAAATTGCGCGATGAAATCCGTTCTGCTCCTCGTTGTCCTTGCCATGCCTCTCTCCTCGCAGTCGCTCAAACCGCGTGTCGCCGTCGGAGGCATCCTGCACGAGTCCAACACGTTCCACTCGGTCAAGACGCGCCTGGAGGACTTCCGGCGAACCGCGGCCGCAGACGGCCAGGACGTCCTGGCGCTCTGGGCCGATAACAACGATGAGGTCGCCGGAATGGTGGAAGCCGGCCGGCAGGCGGGCTTCGAGCTGGTGCCGACGCTGGTGGCCTCCGCCACCCCCTCCGGCACGGTCACCGACCAGGCCTTCGATGCGCTCACCGGCGACCTCATCGGCCGGCTCCGCGCCGCCGGAAAGCTTGACGGCGTTCTGCTTGCCTTGCACGGCGCCATGGTCAGCGAAAGCCATCCGCATGCCGACGCCGAGATCGTTCGGCGCGTGCGCGAGGCGATCGGTCGGGCGACGCCCCTCGTCGTCACCCACGACTTTCACGCCAACATCTCGCCGGAGATCGTCGAGCAGACTACGGTCCTGCTCACCTACAAAACCAATCCGCACGTCGATCAGAAGGAGCGCGGCCGGAAGGCGGCCGAGATCATGGCCGGCATCCTCGCCGGGCGGTACCGACCGACGCAGGCGCTGGCCAAGCCCGGCATGCTCTACAACATCCGGTTCCAGAACACCAATGTCGAGCCGCTCCGGCCCATCGTCGAGGAGACCCGGCGTCTGGAAAGAGAACCCGGCATCCTCGCCGTCAGCGTCGCCGGCGGCTACCAGTATGCCGACGTGCCCGCCATGGGCGCCTCCGTGGTCGCCGTCACCGACAATCAGCCGGAAAAGGCCCGCCAGATCGCACAGCGTCTGAGCGAGATGCTCTGGGCCACCCGCGGGGTGCTCAAGCTCGAGCTGCCGGATCCGGCGCTGGCCGTTCGTCGCGCCATGGCCGCGGAGAGATTCCCCGTCGTGCTCGTCGAGATGGGCGACAACATCGGCGGGGGCTCGGCCGGCGACGCCACGTTCTTGTTGAGCGAATTGATCCGCCAGAAGGCCGACGGCTGGTTCGTGGCCATCGCCGACCCGGAGGCCGTCCAGGCGGCGGTGCGCGCCGGCATCGGCGGCGCCTTCGACGCCTGGGTCGGCGGCAAGACCGACAAGCTCCACGGCGAGCCGGTGCGCATCCGCGGGCGCGTCAAGTCCCTGCATGACGGCCAGTTCATGGAAACCGAGATCCGCCACGGCGGCCAGCGCTACTACGACCAGGGCCTCACGGCGGTGATCGAAGTCGAAGGCTCGACGCGCGATCTCAAGAACCTGCTGATGCTGACCACGCGCCGGCAAGTGCCGTTCTCCATCCACCAGCTCACCAGTTGCGGCATCTATC
>Ga0197142_1000502_pt1 | contig 35948 bp, 40 predicted proteins | sample GBS60_MetaG_FD_148614 | JGI IMG/M metagenome (GOLD analysis project Ga0197142, IMG submission 148614) | Sediment microbial communities from Great Boiling Springs, Gerlach, Nevada, United States - GBS 60_MetaG | ecosystem: Environmental > Aquatic > Thermal springs > Hot (42-90C) > Sediment...
AATATCAAAATTTAAACACGATATTTCTAATAGAATGTTAAAATTTAGATTACGTTATTTCTTCCCTTTAAGAATATGTTCATGGCGTACCATAAGGCTGTATACCAAGCAGGAGCTGTAAAATTACCTCTACTTATCTGGTATATACTGGCACCTATTAGAGAAAAAAAAGCTATTAATCCCAAATCTAGCAATCCACCCGTAGTTATTTTAACTTGATTGTTAATACCTGAAAACGTAGATGATACTCTCTGGTATAAATATGCTGAATTTAATTCAAAATTCTTGACTTTAAAAATACCATTTGTCTCTGCTATATCTAAAACCGTCTTAAAATCTCCAACATACATTATAAGGACACTTCCTGTGAGGGAATTGGCTTCTACTTTCCTTACAATACTGCATTTAGCCAATCTATCCCTCACAGCAGCAAAATAATTTTTATCCCCCTTCTTTGATGGGATCTTTAACCTTGCTCTGCCTGATGTGCCATGAATCAAAAAAGCATCAGGAATACTACGCATCAGTTTCACTCCCGCTAGAACCTGAATATGTTTCTTTACTAGCTTGTACCATTTCTGCCTTTGCTTCAGCTACAATATCTTCAACTACCTCTACTACTTCAGAAGCAGTTTCTCTGCCCTTTTCGTATAGTATAATACCACCTTTAACGGCTGCTTTTAGGAGAGGCTTTACAACACTTGCCACTATAGGTATCACAATTGGCGTGAGCAATGCCGCACCTATGCCTATAGCAAGCCCATTTAAGATATTACCTTTCCATCCATTTTCAAAAATCGCCATTTCACACCTCCTAATTTATTCCGTATTCTACCCTATCTCTAACGTTTGAATGTTAACTTTGAAAAAGTTCACGGTCAAGATGGTTTTCCATTACTTACCTAATAATACGGCGAGGTTGTAACTCTTAAAGATCGCCATTTTGACCGCACTAAAATACTTGAAATTTGATCGGCGGGCTAAGAAAGATCTGCCACAATAAATTTTTAGCGGGACTTAATCTCCCTCAAAAAATAAAAAAAATAAACTCCAGCCGACAGATACCCCAGCCCAAGAGAAATCCAAAGGCAGATTGTGCCTAACGTGTCCAATAATCGCTGAAAACTCGGAACAAAAGCTACAAGGCAAAGCATTGCCAAAGATTGAAATATCATTTTATTCTTTCCAAGGACGCTGGCTTTAAGAATGATACCTTGAGAAGCCGCTATAGATCGAAGCCCCGTTATTATAAGTTCCCGTCCGACTATTAGAAAGACCATCCACGCAGGAACCTTACCAAGAGGGATGAGCATAATAAAAACCGCAAGGACAAGAAGTTTATCTGCAAGTGGGTCTAAAAGTTTTCCTATTGGTGTTTCGAGATGCTTACGCCTTGCAAGAATACCATCGAGATAATCGGTGACCAGAGCAGCAAGGCAGGTAAAAAAAACCAGATGAAAGGCTCTAGGACTTACCGGTGGAACAAGTGCAACAAGAACGACCGGTACAGCAGCAATCCGAAAATAGGTAAGAGCATTTGGAAGATTAAGCAAATCACGGGAACCCCTGCCCCTCCCTGGATTGACCATCGGTCAGCGTTAACCTCTATGGCATAGTCTTGTAGTGCGAGTAATACTGGAGCACCCGCTGTATATACTGTTGAGTTTCTTCATAAGGCGGGACTCCACCATATTGCTTTACCGCATTGGGACCTGCATTATAAGCCGCTAGAGCAAGCACCAGGTCGTTGTTAAAAAGACGAAGCATTTCCTTCAGATAACCAACACCTCCTCTGAGATTTTGAATCGGATGGTAAGGATCCTGCACACCCATATCCATAGCCGTGCCAGGCATAAGTTGCATAAGTCCCATAGCACCCTTAGGCGATACGGCTGATGGGTTAAAGGCCGATTCAGCCCGAATGACCGCTTTCACAAGTTTTGGATCAACCCCATGTTCTACCGCTATCTCATTGATATATGGTTCGAAAACCTTCTCATTGGGATTCGTGCCCCGATAGATAGGTTTCATGCTCGATTGATAGCTCGAGGTATAAGACGAATAAGATGAATAATACCCAGCTGGAACATAGGCAAAAGATCTATAAACGCTTGGAGTCGAAACGCTCATGTAAAATCTTCGTTTTGTTTGTTGAAGCTGTTTCTTAAACTCAGCTAGCGCCTTGGGAGTCACTTTATTAGTGGGCTTTGTCGGAACATTGGTAAAATGCACCACTCCCTTTTCATCAACATATGTGTAGATCTGGGCTCCTGCAGGAGGAATCATTAATAAAACGATTAAAGTGGTAGTCAACCATAACAGTTTCTTCAACCGAAATGGCATGACCACCATCATTGTCTGTCCTCCCTTGTAAAGATAAGCCAATACAGACGTTCTCTTTTCTCTACTCCACTTTCTTCCAATCTTCCAGAAATCTCTTCAGTCCAATATCTGTTAAAGGATGCTGAATGAGCTGTTCAATAACCTTAAAAGGAATCGTGGCAATGTCTGCTCCAAGTCTTGCCGCTTCCAGAACGTGAAGAGGATGTCTTATGCTGGCGACAATAACTTCCGTGTCGAACATGTAGTTGGAGAAAATATCCATGATGTCCTTAATAATTTCCATCCCTTGGGAGGTAATATCATCAAGTCGCCCTACAAAGGGACTTACGTATGTAGCACCAGCTTTGGCGGCTAGAAGAGCCTGTATAGGTGTGAAAACGAGAGTCACATTTGTGTGGATGTTTTCTTCGGAAAGAACCTTAACAGCCTTAAGGCCTTCACGTGTCATCGGAATTTTAACCACAACGTTAGGATCGATGGAGGCAAGATCACGAGCTTCAGTAATCAAATCTTCGGCTTTCGTGCTGACAGCTTCAGCACTTACAGGTCCTTGAACAATTTCACAGATAGCCTTTATATGTTTCCTGAAAGCTTCCCGTCCTTTAATGCCCTCTTTTGCCACAAGCGATGGGTTGGTCGTTACACCGTCAAGAACACCAAGTTCATGAGCTGCTCTAATTTCGTCAAGGTTCGCAGTGTCTATGAAGAACTTCATTTCTCTGAATCCTCCTTCTTCCTTTCTATATATCGGCTTCTACAGGTTTCGCTGCAAAAGTAAACCTCTTTCCCGCCTATTTTATCCTTTACCGCTTTGTTCTTTACTATGTAAACGCCACATTGAGGGTCCTGAACAAGTTCCGCAACCGTTGGATGTCCCTGTTTAGTTGTTTGGCTTCTATCTTGTTCCGGCAAGAGAACCTTTTTTTTCACATACCGCCACAAAAGATAGGCGCAGTAAGCAAGCAACAAAAAAAGGATAAACCGCATCATCTCTTTTTTACCCTCTTGACTTTTTGTCCCTTTGGGGGAACTTGCCGTAGCAATTCTTTTACATTTTGGTTATAGATGGGATGCATAAGCATTGGAGCTATTTCGCAAAGAGGAACCAGCACGAACCTTCTATCCTGTAACATCCTGTGGGGAATATACAGATTATCCTCTTCAACGCAAATTTGCCCATCTGTTCCGTAGAAAAGTATGTCAATGTCAATAACTCTTGGTCCCCACCGAACTGTCTTAACTCGCCCCATGTCGGTTTCTATACTTTTTACGGCTTTAAGAAGTTCCCTCGGCTCTAATTCCGTCTTTCCCCTGATTACTCCGTTGATAAACCAATTCTGGTCTCGATATCCCTGAGGTTCCGTAGCATACCAAGATGACAACCCGATAATCATTATAACAGATCGTTCCACCAGAAGTCTGACAGCTTCCTCACAGTGTCCTATAGCATCTCCAACATTACTGCCAATCCCAAGAAATACTTCTTCCACGGATAACCTTCTCGCTAGCCAGTTTCTATCTACTGCCAAACAATTTTTTCATGCGTTCCACTGCTTCTTTTATACGCTCCTTGGTAACCGTTAAAGCCATCCGTATGTATCCTTCTCCCGGTTCCCCAAAGCCGTTCCCTGGAGTGGTAACTATACCGGCTTCTTTCAAAAGAGTCATTGCAAAGCCTGTTGATGTAGTTCCTTCCGGGACAGGGCACCACACGTAAAAGGTAGCCTTCGGAACGAACGGTGATAATCCAACGGAACGCAGTCCTTCTATTAGAACATCTCGCCTTTCCTGATAAATACGTTGCATCTCCCTAACGCAGGACTGGTCACTTTCAAGCGCCACGATGCCGGCTTTTTGAACTGCGTTAAAGGCCCCCGAATCTATATTGCTTTTTACCTGCCCAAGACCTCCTATAACCTCTGCATTTCCAACGGCAAAACCGAGGCGCCAGCCGGTCATGTTGTAGGTTTTAGAAAGTGAGTGAAATTCAATGCCAACATCCTTTGCTCCCTTAACTTCCAGAAAACTCATGGGACGATACCCATCAAAGCTCATCTCTGAATAAGCAGCATCATGACAGACGATAATTTCGTATTTCTTCGCAAAAGAGACCACCTTTTCAAAAAATTCCGCTTCGGCCGTAGCCCCGGTTGGGTTGTTTGGATAGTTTATAAACATCATCTTAGCTTGCTGGGCAACCGATGGAGGAATAGCATCAAGGTCAGGGAGGAAGTTTCGATCTGCCGTAAGGGGCATGAAGTAAGATTTTCCCCCGGCAAGCACAGTTCCGGCATGATAGACAGGGTAAGCAGGCGACGGGACAAGCACAACATCACCAGGGTTGATAAAAGCCAGAGGTATATGAGCGATACCTTCCTTAGATCCAATTAGGGTAATAACTTCTCGTGACGGCTCCAATTTGACCCCAAATCGTTTTTCATACCATCTTGCAACACAATCTCGAAAATCGTTCATACCGGAGTAAGACGGATATCTGTGAGTGGAAGGGTCCTTAACCGCTTCCCGTAGTGCTTCCACAATATGAGATGGAGTCGGAAGGTCTGGATCTCCCACTCCCAGATCGATCACATCGACACCTTTGGCCTGAACTTCTGCCTTGAGTCGATCAAGCTCCTGGAAAAGGTATGGAGGAAGTTCTTTAAGTCTATTAGCTCTCTCAAAAACCATAAGGTTTATGCCTCCTGTTTTTTGAGTCCAAGCACATCGTGCATGTCGTAAACACCAGGCTGTTGATTTATCACCCATCGAGCCGCCTTGAGAGCTCCTCGAGCAAAATTGTCTCGACTGTGAGCTCTATGAGTAATCTCTATACGTTCTCCCAGACTTCCAAATATTATCGTGTGTTCTCCTACAATATCCCCTGCTCTCACAGTCTGGATACCGATTTCTTCTGCTTTCCTTTCACCGATAAGCCCATGACGAGCAAAGACGGCTACTCGTTCCCATTCTGCCGATCTCGCCTGAGCTATAATCTGTCCCAATTTTATAGCCGTTCCACTGGGAGCGTCCTTTTTAAAGCGATGGTGAGCTTCGACAATTTCTACATCGAAGTCAGGACCGAGCAATTTTGCGGCATATTCGACAATCTTGAACAACACGTTTACTCCCACACTCATGTTCGGTGATATAACTATAGGAATAGATATTCCGTAGGAGCGAATCGTGTTGAGTTGGTCGGATGAAAGTCCCGTTGTTCCAATGACCATAGGAATCTTGCCGGAGGCACAGAGCTTACAGTGTTCAACTGTGGCTTCTGGTGCCGTGAAATCTATTACCACCTGCGCTCGGTTGATTATGTCAGAGGCATTACCGGAGACCACCAGATCAGCCTCTGCAGATGGGACAAACTGCTTCACAGGTTTCCCAACAGCGTTGTGATCCGGACGTTCCCAACCGCCTACAAGCTCCATATCGTCAGCTTCACATACAAGCTGAGCGATACGGCTTCCCATCCGCCCTGCAATTCCTGCAACAGCAACGGCGATCATACTTTTCTCCTTCGTAGCTTGCCTTAAGGCTAAGGCATTGCATACATTCTAAACAAGCCCATATTTTTTAATAACATCATAAAGCTTTGCTCGGTTGGTTTCAGAAAGTGGGGCAAGAGGCAGTCGAACTTCATCGCTTGGGATTTTCTTCATCATAGCAAGAACAGCTTTTACCGGCACAGGGTTAGTTTCACAAAACAGAATATGACAGAGAGGAAGAAGTTTGTAATTAAGAGCTCTAGCTTCGTTCCACTTTCCTTCAAGAGCAAGTCGGCACATTTCCGACATGTCTCTCGGCGCAATGTTAGATACAACAGAGATAACTCCCTTGCCTCCAACGCTCATAAGCGGGAACGTCAAATAGTCTTCACCAGAAAGCACAACGAAATCTTCTCCGCATCTGGCAATTATGTCCATAATCTGCTTCATGGAACCGGAAGCTTCCTTTATGCCAACGATATTAGGAATCTGAGAAAGCCGTTCGATAGTTTCTGGCTCCATGTTAACTGCTGTTCTTCCCGGGATGTTATAAAGAATAATGGGTATATCGACTTCTGCGGCAACCTTTGCAAAGTGCCGATACAACCCCTCCTGAGTGGGTTTATTATAGTAGGGGCTTATCATAAGCACAGCATCGGCTCCTGCTTTGTAAGCATGGCGTGTGAGTCTAATTGCTTCGGCAGTGTTGTTAGATCCAGTTCCAGCAATAACTGGGACACGCTTGTTAACTTGTTCAACGGTTATTTCGATAACTCTTTCGTGTTCCTCGAAAGAAAGAGTTGCCGATTCCCCTGTTGTCCCGCAGGGCACGATACCGTTTGTTCCTTCGGCAATCTGAAACTCTATTAATTGCCGAAGAGTTTCCTCATCCACTCTCCCGTCTCGAAACGGTGTAACAATGGCCACAAAAGCTCCCTTAAACATGGTGCCTCCTCCCTTAGTTTACTAAGGTTTCATCCCACAACAGACCCTCGCAAACCACCAGAGCCTGTCCCTCCAAAAAAACTTCCGTAAAACCATCTTCCTTTTTGTTGAAAAACACTCGAAGGGTTTCTCCACCCTTCGTATTAACAGCCACGGGAGAGTGAGTTTTTCCAAGAGCCGAAGATATAACTGCTGCAGCAATAGATCCTGTGCCGCAGGCTAGAGTTTCATTTTCGACGCCGCGTTCGTAAGTTCTTATGAAAACTTCGTTTTCACCGGAAATCCATACGAAGTTAACATTTGTGCCTCGAGGAGAAAACTGTGGATGGAACCTAATAAAACGGCCTAGCTTTACTACATCTATATTATCAAGCTCATCTCTGCCCTTGCAGAAAATAACTACATGAGGCACACCTGTGTTAGCGAAATGAACAACAAGTTGATTTTGCTCCGCTTCCAAATATTTTGTATCGTTCAAACCATCCAGGCTAACAGAAACATACAGTTTGATTTCGCTTACACTGGGAATCTGAACCTTAACCTGAGTAGAGCCAGTTATTTCAGCCCTTATCAAGCCTGCTCCGGTTCTGAAAACCATTGAAGAAGATTTTACTATGTCCTTCAACGCGGCAAATCTGGCTGCGCATCTAGCTCCATTACCGCACATTTCGGCTTCGCTACCGTCCGAATTGAAAAACCGCCAGGAAAAATCCGCTTCTCTATCGTTTTCAATAAGAATAAACCCGTCAGCCCCTACAGATAGCTTATGCCTACAGGCTTTTCTAGCAAGTTCTGCTGCTTCTTCCGGAGAAATCAACATCTGCCGATTGTCTATCAAAATAAAATCGTTTCCACTACCGGTCATCTTCATAAAGGGAATTTTAGTTCTGTTCATGCTACACCACTCCTAATCCAGTTAGGAATGCGCTCAAGATGTATAAGATCCTCCCATGTTTCCCGTTCTCTAATGACTTCATATTGGTCATCCCGGACAAGCACTTCTGCTGCTCGGGGACGAGAGTTGTAATTGGAGGACATAGAAAAACCATAGGCTCCGGCGCTCATGACAGCAAGTAGATCTCCAGATGACTGTAACTGCAGGGAACGTCCTCTAGCCAGGAAATCTCCCGACTCGCATATAGGACCCACCACATCCACTACTTCTGTCACCCGCGAAGGATCTCTATGAACGGGTAGAATTGCATGAAAGGCATTGTAAAGACTCGGGCGGATCAAATCATTCATACCTGCATCTACAATAACAAAATGTTTATGAGGTGTTTTCTTGTTATAAAGAACCTTTGTAAGCAAAATGCCGGCATTTCCAACGATGACTCTCCCAGGTTCAAGGATAAAGAGGCATTCCAGACCTCGCATTTCCCTAAGCACGGCTTCTGCGTATTCTGTTGGGTGAGGAGGTTGTTCTTGATCGTAAGTGATACCAAGCCCTCCCCCAATATCCACATATTTTATATCAATGTTTCGTCGCCGCAGTTCATGAACAAGTTCCCTAATTTTTCCTATAGCTTCCACAAAAGGAGCCGTATCTGTAAGCTGGCTTCCAATGTGGCAATCTACTCCCACAATTTCCACGTGATCAAGCTCTGCTGCGCGATTATATGCGTCCAGAGCAAGTTTCATGTCTATACCGAACTTGTTCTTCTTCATTCCAGTGGAAATGTAAGGATGGGTCTGAGGATCCACGTCAGGATTTACTCTAAGGGCTATGGGAGCTTTAACTCCCAGATTCTTAGCTCGTTCGTTTATTAGTTCCAGTTCTTCGAAGGATTCAATGTTGAACATGAGAATACCTTCGGACAAAGCATAATCTATCTCCTGAACGCTCTTGCCCACACCGGAATAGACAATCTTCTTTGGAGATATACCAGCTTTTATGGCTCGATATAGTTCTCCTCCCGAAACTATGTCCATCCCGGCACCCATAGATCCAAGAAGGCTTAGAATGGCTATGTTAGAGTTTGCCTTAACGGCAAAACAGGTAAGATGATCAACGGTCTCGAAAGCACCATCGAACACTCTAAAATGATGTGTCAAAGTAGCATGGCTGTAAACGTAACAAGGCGTTCCTACTTCCTTAGCAATGCGAGTAAGCGGAACATTCTCGCAATGTAAAGTATCATTCATGTAATGAAAATGATGCATACCACCTACTCCATTACTCTACTTTTTGTCTTTATCCTTCATAAAGACGTTGCGAATCTCTATCCAAGAAGACGTTATCCCTTCTTCTCCTCCGGATGGATCTGATGAAACAGATGACACAGCATAGCTGTAAACCTGATTTGGCAGTGCCGTCTTATCAATAAAAGGAGAATGGGGAACAGGCTTATCATTAAGTCGGACGATACTACCATCAGGTTGTTTTCGATAAACATTGTAGCCGGTGATTTTCCCTCCTTTGGGTTCCAACCAGTGGACTTCTAGGCCTTCTTTGCCTGGCACAACCCATATACTTTCCGGCGGGGGAGGCAATACTCTGGTCTTCGCCTTCACTTTGGTAACCATGTATGGCTTCCCCCAGATTGTCATGCCATCCTTTTCGTAATAAGGTGTTACTCGGTAATCATAGAATTTTGCACTTTCTACCTCCGTATCCAAATAATTCGTCTTACGATAGTTAGCTTCGGATACAACACGCCACTGTTCAGAATCGCCCTTTTTTTCAACCTTGAAACTAAGCGTGTTTCCAGTCTCTTTACATTGCTCAGGACAAATAAACCATTCGACTATAATTCCTTTGTCTGTCGATCTTGCAGTGATTCGCTTAATAATATCGCCGATCTGGTAAATACGCACATCCACAGGATCAGATGCAATAATTGCTCTCTGGCGATCCCTATCATTGACCGTAACTTTATACCTATAGGCACGATTTACTACAACCTGAGAATCCTTCCAAACTATTTTCCCATCCTCCATTTTGGCTGGATCGGGATAAGCCGGGTGAAAACATTGAGTTCTCTGCCATGGAAGATCTGGACACTCCTTACAGCTTAGTCCTTTCCAGTCTATCTCTGCCTTTTCTACAGTGAAACAATAGGGATACTTTGAAAAGCTTTTATCTTTGGCAGGTATATGCCAGGAGAGTTCTACGCCGTCAGGATATAAATTCACAAAGACTTTATCAATTTTTGGCGATTCTTCTTCTACAATAGCCGGGACAGGAAATCCTTTCCTCCCGCAGCCAGCAAGACCAAAAAAGGCAAGCAGAAGTACACATGATTTTAGAAGACCCGTTTTCATCAAATTTGCTCTCATATCACTAACCTCAATGTAAGGGCAGGTGTCCTTGTCTGCCATAGCGATCTTTGATTATCTGGAGATTTTCTCTTGTTGCTTTAACATACCTTTCCGCATCTTCTATGGTTTCTTTTACTCGAGTCCACGAAGTCCCGCCATGGGATTTTCGCCGCTCAACTGCGGTACGAACGTCCAGCACCTCAAAAACGCGTTCGTCGAAAGCTTTATGGAACTTCCGCAACTCTTCCAGAGTGCAATCCTTAAAGTCTTTCCCTTCTTCAATGCAAAATCGAACAATCTGCCCAACCACATGATGAGCTTTCCTAAACGGCACACCCTGAGTTACAAGATAGTCCGCCAGTTCGGTGGCAAGAATCCAGCCTTCCCTAGCTGCCTGTTCCATTTTTTCTTCACGAACGGTGATTTCAGGAAGCATCATCGCAAGGAGTTTTAAAGTGCTAAGAAGAGTATCGGACGTATCGAAGAGTGGAATCTTGTCCTCCTGCAGATCTCTGTTGTAGCTGAGGGGTAACGCTTTCATGGTCGTCAGTAGAGCTATCAGATTGCCGTAAACCCTACCGGTCTTCCCGCGCATTAGTTCCGCTACGTCAGGATTTTTCTTCTGCGGCATAATACTTGAACCTGTACAGAAGGCATCGCTCAGTTCGATAAAACCAAACTCCGAGCTTGACCACAGCACCAGCTCTTCTGCAAGACGACTTATATGCATCATTGTTATAGCCGCGGCCGAAAGAAACTCCAGGAGATGATCTCTATCACTCACCGCATCCATGCTATTTCTAGTCACGGCGTCGAAGTTCAAGTATTTAGCAGTAAGAGTCATATCTATGGGAAAACTTGTTCCGGCGAGTGCCGCACTGCCTAAAGGAAGTACATTAACACGTTTTAACGAATCGGCAAAACGTTCTTCATCTCGGCGAAACATTTCACAATATGCCATAAAATGGTGGGCAAGAGCTACGGGTTGGGCATGCTGGAGATGAGTATATCCTGGCATAACCACATGAAAATACCTAGTTGCCAGTTTTATAAGAGCTTCTATCACGTTCAGGAGTTCTCCCCGAACGGATATTATCACGTCCCTTAAATACAACCTTATATCGAGAGCAATCTGGTCATTTCGGCTCCTGGCTGTATGGAGTTTGCCTCCCACGTCGCCTATCTTCTGAATGAGTCGCTGTTCTATCGCCATGTGAATATCTTCAAAGGACGGATCGAAAACAAACTCTCCCCGTTCTATTTCCCGATATATTTCCCCAAGGGCTGTAATGATCTGGGAGGCCTCGTCATAAGAAATGATCCCACATTCTGCAAGCATTCTGCAGTGAGCAACACTTCCGGCAATGTCATATCGGTATAGTCGCCAATCAAAACTCAGCGATTCCGTATATCGTTCTACTTCACCAAGAGTAGGCTTTTCAAAACGTCCTTGCCAGGGCTTCTTGATTTCCACGGCTTATTGATTCCTTTCCTTTGTTATTTGATCCCTTTCAGCTGTTGAATCATGGAGGCGATTTTTAGTCTGAGTCCCTGAAGATGTATAAAACCCGTTGCATCGGACTGCTGGTATTCGGTGTCTTCCTCGAATGTAGCAAGACTTGGACGATAAAGCGATCGATCAGACTTCCTTCCCAGCACTATTACATTGCCCTTGTAAAGTTTTAATCTGACGATGCCCCAGACATTCTCTTGGGCTGCGTCCATCAATCGCTGGAGAAGCTGACGCTCTGGAGAAAACCAGAATCCGTAGTAGATCAACCGTGAATATTCTGGAATGAGGCTGTTTCTGATGTGCATAACCTCTCGATCCATTGTTATTGATTCGATCGCCTGATGTGCTACTCGAAGGATTGTTCCACCTGGCGTTTCATAGACACCTCTGGATTTCATCCCAACAAATCGGTTTTCCACTATGTCTACCCTGCCTATCCCGTGCTTTCCTCCCAATTCGTTTAGATGATGCAACAACTGAGCCGGAGACATTCTTTGGCCGTTAACCGCTACAGGATCGCCTCGTTCAAAGTCAATCTCAATAATCTCAGGTTTATCGCTGGCTTTCTCGGGGCTAACCGTAAGAACAAACATGTCTTCAGGTGGTTCTGCCCAGGGATCTTCCAAAATACCACCTTCGTAGCTTATGTGAAGCAGGTTCCTATCAGAACTGTAAGGTTTTTCTTTGGTCACCGGCACAGGAATGCCGTGCTTTTTGGCAAATTCAATAAGGGCCGTCCTGGATTTAAAATTCCATTCTCGCCAAGGAGCTATGATTGTAAGAGATGGATCCAGCGCCATATAGGTCAGTTCAAACCGAACCTGATCGTTACCCTTGCCAGTAGCACCGTGACTTACTGCATCGGCTCCTTCTTCATGAGCAATTTCGACTTGCTTCTTGGCTATAAGCGGTCGTGCAATGGATGTCCCCAGTAGATACTGATTCTCGTAAATGGCGTTTGCGCGAAACATGGGGAAAACAAAGTCTCGCACAAATTCTTCTTTCAAATCCTCAATACGAACCTTGCTTGCTCCTGTCCTGAGAGCCTTTTCTTCTAATCCTGAAAGTTCCTCGCCCTGACCTATGTCAGCGGAGAAAGCAATTACTTCACATTGGTATGTTTCAATCAACCACCTGAGGATAACCGAAGTATCAAGTCCTCCAGAATAGGCAAGAACGACCTTTTTGACTTTCATTCAACCGCTCCTTGTATTTTCTCATACGACCAGAATCTACTGAATAATTAACCATTCAAGCAAAGCCATCTGCACAAACATTCTGTTTTCTGCTTGGTCAAAAACGACCGATTGTGGTCCCTCTATGACCTCGCCGGTGATTTCTTCTCCTCGATGCGCCGGAAGGCAGTGAAGCACAATAGCTTCTGGATGAGCGTGAGCAAGTAACTGACGATTAACTTGATATGGAGCAAAAATCTCCCTTCTTTTGGCTTCCTCTGCCTCCTGTCCCATACTCGTCCAGACATCGGTATTGATCACCTGAGCGTCCTTCACTGCCTCCACAGGATCCCGATATAGTTCTACAACGCCATGACTTTTGGAATCACTTTTTGCCTTTGCCATAATTTCAGGCTTAGGTTCAAATCCTTCGGGTGTGGCTATTCGGAGAGTCAACCCAAGACGTAGAGCTGCCTCGATCCATGAGTGACATACATTATTTCCATCACCCACCCAGGCTATAGGGATACTGAAAGAGCCCTTCTTCTCCCAAACCGTGAAAAGATCGGCAAGAACCTGGCAGGGGTGGTGCAAATCGGTAAGACCGTTTATAACGGGAATGGAGGAATATCGGGCAAGCTCTTCCACTTCTTCGTGAGCGTAAGTTCTAACCACAAGAGCGTCTATATACCGTGATAAAACCTTTGCCGTATCCGAAAGAGGTTCCTTACGGGAAAGCTGGGTTTCCTTAGATGTCATAAAGACGCAATTGCCTCCAAGATAATACATTCCCGCTTCAAAGGAAACTCTCGTCCGTGTGGATGGCTTCATGAAAAGGAGCCCCAGCACTTTGCCTTGGAGAGTCTTTACTAGTGTTCCTTCACGCAAGGCTTTTTTCAGTATTTGAGCTCTCTCGATAATAGCCCATATCTCCTCTTCCGTGAGGTCCCAGATGGTAAGAAAATGCCTTGTCATACAAACTCCTTAAGTATCTGGTCAAGCTGTTCTAAAAGCCAATCGATATCCTCAACGGAGACTATAAGGGGTGGGAGAAATCTTAACACGGTGTCTTGAGTGCAGTTAATGACGGCGCCTCGTTCAAGACATTTTTCCACAATGACCTTTGCAGGTTTATCAAGTTCCATAGCAACCATCAAGCCCCGTCCCCGCACATCTTTAACTACTGCATGCTTTTTCTGGAGCTCTCGAAGTCCATTGAGAAAATAATCCCCCTTTCGGCGAACTTCATCGAGAAACTGTGGATCAGCAACAGTTTTCAGAACCTCCAGAGCAACAGCGCTCACAAGCGGTGTCCCCCCAAAGGTGCTGGCGTGACTGCCCGGATCAAACACCTCCGCTACTTTCTCCGTGGTTACCATTGCTCCCATCGGAAGGCCGTTAGCAAGAGCCTTTGCGAGGGTCATTATATGCGGTGCCATATCTTCGTGTTCGTATGCAAAGAGCTTTCCCGTTCTTCCCATTCCAACCTGAACTTCATCGAAAATTAAAAGAAGTCCTCTTTCATCGCAAAGAGCCTTAAGGTCCTTGAGATAGCCAGGTGGGGGAATCCTCACTCCTCCTTCTCCCTGTATGGGTTCTACCATGACCGCACAGGTTTTCTCTGTAATGGCTTTCTCCACAGCCTCAATTGAACCGAACTCCACATAAACAAACCCGTCCACAAGGGGTTCGAATCCTTTGTGAACTTTTTCCTGACCTGTTGCCGAAAGAGTGGCAAGTGTTCTACCGTGGAAGGAATTTTTCATAGTAATAATTTGGTAGCGGCCAGGTCCATAATGAGTCAGACTGTATTTTCTTGCAAGTTTTATAGCTGCTTCGTTAGCTTCGGCACCGCTATTACAGAAGAAAACACGGTCTCCGAAGGAATGCTTCACAAGTTCTGCTGCAAGGAGAGTTTGAGGCTCGGTGTAGAAAAGATTTGATACATGGACGAGTTTTCTTGCTTGCTCACACAAAACCTCCGTAAGTTTTTCGGGACAGTGTCCAAGGTTGCATACGGCAATGCCGGCAAGAAAGTCACGATATTCTTTGCCGTTACTGTCCCAGAGTCGGCATCCCGAACCACGCACAAAGACTACTGGTTGGCGAGCATAGGTTCGGCAAATTGTTGTATCGCAAAGCTGAGTAATGTCTAAAGCCTCTTTATCATTCATTGTCTTTTCATCCTTTCACAACTTCAGTTCCTATACCGGAATCGGTAAATATTTCAAGAAGAACGGCGTGAGGCAAACGGCCGTCAATAATATGAACCTTTTCAACACCTTCGTTTAAAGCATCGACGGCGCAACGAAGTTTCGGAATCATACCGCCCTTTGCAGCTTCTGTGTCTATAAGTTCCAAAGCCTCTCTCATAGTAAGACTTGAAATAAGATTCCCGTCTTTGTCCATTAAACCAGGCACATCCGTCATAAGAATGAGTTTTGTAGCCTTAAGAGCTCCAGCAATAGCTCCTGCAACAAGGTCAGCGTTTATGTTGAAGGTTTCCTCTTGTGGACCCACACCTACAGGTGCGATCACCGGTATAATCTGGCTCTTTTCCAGAATACGGATGATTTCATCATTGACTCGCCTGACTTCTCCCACAAGCCCAATGTCTATGATTTCAGGCGGCTGGTCATCTCCCTGATACTTGTAAATGTGCATCTTTGTAGCTTCGATAAGGTTGGCATCCTTCCCGCTAAGCCCTACCGCTTTACCGCCGTGACTGTTTAAGAGCTTTACGATATCTTTATTTAGCTTTCCAGCCAGCACCATTTCGACGATGTCCATAGTCTCTTCGTCAGTAACACGCATACCTTCTCTGAAAAGGCTTTCCTTGCCGATTTTTTTCAGCATCTGACTGATTTGAGGTCCTCCACCGTGTATTATCACCGGATTTATGCCGATGTATTTAAGGAGCACAATATCCTGAGCGAAGGAGTTTTTTAGATGGTCTTCGATCATTGCGTGGCCACCGTATTTAATTACAAAGGTCTTGCCGTAAAAGGACCGTATGTACGGAAGAGCTTCGCTCAATACTCGTGCTCGTTCAGCAACATTTTCCATTGATTCCGTGCGTTCCATCCCGAATCCCTCAATAAAAAATCTTTTCCTCTAGCGGCCTTGAACCGCCTAGTTAACACTACTTATAGCCGGTTTTGTAGTTTTGTAGATTCTAAATGAAGGAAGAAGGACTGGCCGTTGGTAATCCTCTCCCAACTTGAAATTTAAAGAATGTATCGGCTCAAGTCCTGATCCTCCACAATGTCCTTTAGAGTATCGAGTACATACTGTTGAGTAATTCTTATAGTTTGTCCCTGAAGTTCCGGTGCATGGAAAGAGATATCAGAAAGAAGCTTCTCCATAATAGTGTGAAGCCTTCTTGCACCAATGTTCTCTGTTCGACTGTTTACTTCGTAGGCTATTTCGGCAATAGCTTCAATAGCATCAGGTTCAAATACCAATTCAACGCCTTCTGTCTGAAGTAGAGCTTTATACTGGGTTGTGAGAGCATTTTCAGGTTCCGTCAAAATTCTCACAAAATCTTCTTTGGTCAACGGCTTTAGTTCCACTCTTATTGGGAACCGTCCCTGAAGTTCTGGAATGAGATCAGAAGGTTTAGCTATATGAAAGGCTCCGGAGGCGATAAAAAGAATGTGATCAGTTTTAACCATACCGTATTTTGTCATGACCGTAGAGCCCTCAACAATGGGAAGCAGGTCACGCTGCACGCCTTCACGAGACACATCGGGACCTCCAGTTGCATCCCTTCCCACGATTTTATCAATTTCGTCTATGAAGATAATACCTGACTGTTGAACTCGCTCTATAGCAGTCCTAATCACCTTGTCCATATCCACAAGCTTCTGAGCCTCTTCTTCGGTTAAAATCTCCTTTGCTTCAGGAATTTTTACCTTTCTACGCCTGGTTCTTCGGGGCATCATAGAATTAAGCATTTCTCGGATGCTGTAATCCAGCTCCTCTATACTGCCAGTAAAAATTTCCATAACCGGACTGGATCTATCCGCCACATCAATTTCTACATAGCGTTCATCGAGTTTTCCTGTCCTAAGAAGTTCGCGAAGCTTTTCTCTAGTAGTATCAATCGTCTGAATCTCATCCGCGACATCCTCTTCCGCCGAATAATTAACCTCATTATGGCGTCTTGCCCCGCCACGGCCTCTCTTTCTAGATGAAGGTAGCAAGATATCGAGTAACTTTTCTTCGGCAAGTTGTGCCGCCTTCTCTTTAACACGTTCCAGCTCTTCCTGCCGAACCATACTAACGGCTATATCGGTCAGATCTCGGATCATTGATTCGACATCTCGTCCAACATAGCCCACTTCTGTAAACTTGGTTGCCTCCACCTTAAGGAAAGGCGACTGAGCAAGTTTGGCAAGACGGCGAGCGATTTCCGTTTTGCCGACTCCAGTTGGACCAATCATTATTATGTTCTTTGGGGCGATTTCGTCTCGAAGATGTTCAGGCACTTGCTGTCTTCGCCATCGGTTTCTCAAAGCGATGGCGACCATTTTTTTAGCTTCTTGCTGGCCGATAATGTACTTATCAAGTTCCTTAACGATTTCTGTAGGGGTAAGCGGTTTGTTCATATTTCAAGCTCCTCAATAACGAATTCACTGTTAGTGTAGATGCAGATTGAAGCTGCAATGCGCATTGCTTCTTCGACAATCTGCCGTGGAGAAAGATTCGAATGCTTGATGAGAGCCCTGGCTGCAGCCAGAGCGTAGGGGGCTCCCGATCCCACCGCAGCAACACCATCATCAGGTTCAATTACATCCCCACTACCAGTTATAATGAGACATTCGTTTCTATCCGCCGCCACAAGCATAGCTTCCAGTCGGCGGAGTATCTTATCGGTTCGCCAATCTTTGGCAAGTTCAACGGCTGCCCTCTTGAGACTACCATTGTATTGCTCTAATTTTGCTTCGAGCCGTTCGAACAGAGTAAAAGCATCAGCCGTTGCTCCAGCGAAGCCAGCAAGCACTTTGCCATGATGCATTCGGCGGACTTTCTTTGCTCCCTGTTTGATAACAGTATCCCCCAGGGTTACCTGTCCATCCCCCGCCATAACCACTCGACCCTGATGGCGAATAGCCAAAATTGTTGTGCTTTTTATCAACTTTTCCTGCATATTAGTTCTTGCCATCCTTTCTACTTCTCAAATGGGCTTTATCATATACACTGATTAAGTGTCCAAGATCAATGTGAGTGTAACGCTCTGTCGTGGTGAGATGAGCGTGACCCAGCATTTCTTGAATCGACCTGATGTCAGCTCCAGCGCTCAAAAGATGACTTGCGAAGCTGTGACGAAGTCCGTGAGGTCCCATGAGTCTTGAGGCTCCAGCTTCGAGCAATTCTCTCTGGAGCATATCGTGGACCGCTCTTGTGGATAACCGTTCGCCTCTATAATTTTTAAACAACTCATCGCAAACCGATCTAAGATGGGGAGCCTGAGCAGAAAGAGTCTGGAGATAGGATTCTATTGCGGATAAAGCCGTCTTCCCTATAGGCACTATCCGTTCCTTTCTACCCTTCCCCACAACTCTCACAAACCCCTGCGATGCATCTACATCGGCTTCTTTCAGAGCTACCACTTCGCTGACTCTGATGCCCGTAGAATATATGGTTTCATATATTGCCCAGTTCCGCACCTGACGCCATGTAGATGAAGGAGATAGAGCTTTCTTTCTGAGATGTTCCAGAAAAGCAAAGGCTTCGTCAACATCCATGTGAGGCGGAGTTTTAATTGGAATTCGAGGGTTACTGACTTCTTCCACGGGGTTATGCCTTTCCTGAAAGCGCTCTTCAAGAAAGCGGTAAAAACTCCGAAGAGTAGAAAGCTTCCTAGCCTGAGAACTCTTTTCCAACGATAGATAGCTGAAAAATTCGAGAACATCATATCTTGTCCCATCTCTTACGGTGGGCTTGCGACTACCGATTTTTCTTGTAAGCCAATCAGCCCACTGCTTCAGATCCGATTCGTAAGCTCTTAAAGTTTCGTTACTTACTCGCCGCTCCTTTTTTAGATAAGCGAGAAATGACTCTATGGCCTCAGCTAATTCCATTAAACCACTTCCTCCGGTTATGTCATTTCCCTATCGCTGATTTTACGCAACTACGGTTTTCTTCACTAAACCATTCCCTGAGAAGTTCAAGGCTTGGGTAATGAGTAAGATCGTAGTGAATTGGGGTTATGGCGATGTACTTTTCCTGGATGGCATGAGAATCGGTATCCTCATCGGGATCGTATTCTGCAGTTTGGCTACAGAGCCAGTAATAAACACGATTCCTGGGATCTACTCGCCGATCGTATGTTTCGGCATATTTAAGATGTCCCTGGCGAGTTATTTTGATGCCACGAATTTCCTCGGCAGGGCAATGAGGAAAATTGATGTTAAGTGACACTCCCCTGGGAAAGTTTTTGTTTTCAACCAGTTTTATGATTTTGGGCAAAAAGGATATTGGGCCACTGTAATCCTTTGCCGGATATGCATCTATGGATACAGCCATAGAGGGAAATCCGAGCATAGCAGCCTCTGTAGCCGCAGATACGGTTCCGGAATAGATTACGTTTTCACCAACGTTAGCTCCATGGTTTATACCGGAAATAACCATATCCGGGAGAGGACGCATCAATTCTCGAATAGCAAGTTTCACACAATCTGCCGGAGTGCCGTTCACGGCGTAGCCGAAAAAAACTCCGTTTCGTTTTACTTCCTTTACTCGCAAAGGATCCAAGAAAGTGATGGCATGCCCCACAGCGCTCTGTTCTGTCTCGGGTGCCACCACATAAACATCGTGTTCTGGTGCCAAAATATGGTAAAGCACCTCAATACCTTTTGCGTAAATACCATCGTCGTTTGTAATGAGTATCCTCATTAACCGTCAGAACCCTCCTCCCTGCTGGTAAGATTTGGCGAGCTGCACTCCGAGCTCCATGGCTTTTCTGTTTAGCTCTTCTGTCCCTCTGGGAACTCTATTCATCAAAGCGGCTTCCAGGCTTTTAATAGACACTGCTCCAGTGATGAAAACAAGGCTTCCCAGAGCCACCACGTTTGCAACCATTTCTTTGCCTAGCTCTTTTCTGGCCATAGCTGTGAAAGGAATAGCGATAGTTTTTGTGGTGGGAAGTTGCTTAACGAATGTCGAATCCACAATCAGGATACCGTTCGGTTTAAGGTCAAAGCAATACAGGTCGCAGGAAGTTTGATTCATGGCGAGAAGCACGTCTGGCTTAAGGGCTTTCGGGTAATCAATCTCTTCATCGCTTATGATTACCTCGGACTTGCTGGCTCCACCTCGTGCCTCCGGACCGTAACTCTGGCTCTGGCAAACATATTTACCATCATATATCCCAGCAGCTTCAGCAAGAATGAGCCCTGCCAGTATAAGTCCCTGCCCGCCGGAACCGCTCAGGCGAATTTCGTAGCGGTAGCCCATCTTTTTGATGCCTCCTCGCGAATCCTCTGGTATTCCTGAGTAAAAATCGGGAGATCCCGATCTACGAGAACACCAATTGTAATTTTCCCCGACAACTCTTCGGGCGTCATCTTTGCCGCCTTTTCTACACTCACAGCGACTTTTTTCATCCACAAAAGCATATCAACACTACTTCCCATATTGTTTTTGCGACCGTACTGAGTATGGCAATTACTGATCACTTCAACAACAGCAAACCCTTTTTTTAAAATTGCCTTTTCTATGATTTCGTCAAGTATGTGAGTGTGATAAACGGTGCCTCTGGCAACAAAACTGGCACCTGCGGTCACTGCCAGTTCAGAAATAGCAAAGGGATGTTCGATGTGACCGAAAGGCGACGTCGTTGTGATGGCTCCATAGGGTGTTGTCGGTGAGAATTGTCCTCCCGTCATACCGTAAACATTGTTGTTTACTATTATTGCGGTGAGATTAAGGTTTCTTCTAGCGGCGTGGATAAAGTGATTTCCTCCGATGGACATAGCATCCCCGTCTCCCATGATTACGATAACATGGAGACGTGGCTTGGCAAGCTTTATACCGGTTGCAAATGTGAGAGCTCTCCCGTGGGTGGTATGGAGAGTATTGAAGTCAACATACACAGGGAGTCGGCTTGAGCAACCGATACCAGAAACGAGCACGACATCGTCTTTATCAATCCCAATTTTATCAATGGCTCGGATAAGTGAACCGAGCAGAATACCGTTTCCACACCCCGGGCACCACACATGAGGAAATTTCTTGTCATGGCGAAGATATTTATGGATAAGCTTGGTTATCTCAGCCATTACTGCTTCTCCCTATAGTTTTATGAGTCGTGAAAGAATTTCATTTGGGGTTATAAGTTGGCCATCAATTCGGTTAAGCTTTTCAACTCTTACCCTACCCTGGTTCACACGCTTAACCTCTCGCGATATTTGACCAAGATTAAGCTCTGGCACCAACACTGCTCTCACTCGGCGGAGCAGAGGTTCTATAGCCTGTCTTGGAAATGGCCATATTGTAACCAATTGTACAAGCCCGGCTCTTACCCCCTTATTTCTTGCCTCCCGCACTGCTCTTCTGGCAGACCTTGCCACCGACCCATAAGCTATAACGAGCACTTCAGCATCCTCCGTAAATTCCTCTTTAACCATCATAATGTCGGAAAAATTATTGTAGATTTTTCTATGGATCCTGGTGAGGAAAGCCTGAATTTCGTCAGGTCGTTCCGTGGGGAAGCCTCGCACATCGTGTATAAGTCCGGTAACATGATAGCGGTAACCATCTCCAAAAGCCGCCATAGGGGGAACGCCTCTAGGAGTATCTTCGTAGGGAATATACCATTCAGGGGGCATGCTTGGCTTTATGCGATCGAAAACTTCAACTTCCTCTGGGTGAGGAAGCTGGATCTTTTCCCGAGTATGCGCCACAACTTCGTCGGAAAGGATAATGACTGGAGTTCGATATTTCTCGGAAAGATTGAAAGCCTGCACAGTGATGTCGAAACACTCTCTGGTGGTGGAGACTGCAAGAACAATTATGGGATGGTCGCCGTGAGTTCCCCAGCGAGCCTGCATCACGTCACCTTGAGCCACCCTTGTTGGCAATCCTGTGCTGGGACCTCCACGCATAACATTCACAATCACGCAGGGAACTTCTGCTACACAGGCAAAGCCTATGTTTTCCTGCATCAGAGAAAAGCCGGGACCGCTTGTTGCCGTCATTGACTTAACACCGGCAAGAGACGCACCTATTACCGCACCAAGGCTTGCAATCTCATCTTCCATCTGTATGAAGGTTCCTCCAACAGCTGGCAATCTCTGAGACATCATCTCACTTATTTCCGTAGCAGGAGTTATGGGGTAGCCGGCGAAAAACCTGCATCCTGCAGCAATAGCCCCTTCTACGATGGCTTCGTTGCCCTGTAGAACTAAAACCCGTCCTTGGGAAGATTTGGATTCGCTCACCTTGCGCCTCCTCACGAAATTCATTAAAAGACATCTTTTGGCACCGGCTTTTTGATCCTAACACTTATAGCAAAATCCGGGCAGTGGGTTTCACACCATCCACACCCTGTGCATTTTTCTTCCGCCACAACGACCGGATTCCCGTTTTCATCCAATTCAATGCACTTTCTAGGACACAGGGCAGCACAAATACCACAAGACTTACACCATGCCCGGAATATGTCTATTTCAAAGTTTCTTTTTAAGACAGCGTTTTTCTCCACCGCTTCTTGTGAAGGCACTTCACTAACCATGGTCAACAATCCTCTATTTTTTGTTGCGATTGTTTTTTCCATAATTAATTCTGTAAATAACCGATCAGCTTATTTGATAGGTTACGGTTACTTAAAAAAAAGAGAAAATCGGTATGAATAGGTTTAATCTTAGGAAAAATGATATACCAGATCCTAGTAAGATTACCAAAATCCAGGAAGCCGAAATCACCGATGCCAGGTTGCTCAAGGAATTCATTCCCGTTAACATTCAAGATATCTCCTGCCAAGAGTTGCTTACTTTTTCGATCTATTTTCCCTTCATCCAACCCAACGAGTCTCCCAAATTTTTAAAGATTGCCTCAGCAGGTAGCCTGTTTTCTTCTAAATGGAAAACCCTTTTCAAAGAAAATAATATAGAACATGTCTATGTCCATGTAAACGAATTTGACCTTTATGCTCACTACATCAACACCAACCTATCCAAAGCACTGGCAAATCCTTACCTTTCCATGGATAAAAAAATGAGATACTTTATCGAAACGCTTCTTACGTAATGCAAAGAATTCTAAGCGATCCGAAATCCGGAAAGAACATTCAAATAGGTGTCGACCTTATGGAGACGTTTTCCCGGTACGTTGTGAAGAATGAAATAACAGCATCTATGTTGGTGAAGCTTTTTTCAAAGCATTATGAACTATTCAGTCATTCTCTTCAGGTGGCACTACTTACCGCCGTATTTTGTCGTTTCCTGAAGAAGGACGCTAATTTTATCCTTCTCTCAAGTTTGGGAGCTCTTTTTCATGATATAGGGAAAATTGAAATATCTCCGGAAATATTGCTAAAAAGGGGAGAACCGTCAGATTAAGAATGGTCTATCATTAAACGCCATCCAGAATTAGGAGTGAAAATTTTGGAATCCAACAAGATTTTAGAACAACAGTCAATAGAGGTTGTCATTCAACATCATGAAGCGGCAGATGGCAGTGGGTACCCATTTGGACTTACCATTGACGAAATTTCTCCCATGGCTCAAATCGTCCACATTGTTGATTGCTATGACGCTATGACCACAGAAAGGGCTTACAAAATGGCACTAAGCCCCTTTGAAGCCTTAAAAACTATGACTGTAGAAATGAAACACTCTTTTAATAAAAAACTTCTTGAAAAATTCATAGTTTTCCTCGGATATTAAGAAAACCATGATCCGACACGCTTTTATCCTTTCGGCTGGCTGGGGAACACGCCTTCGTCCTCTCACCTTCTTTCGTCCTAAGGCATTAATGCTTGTAGGCGATAAAACTCTACTAGATCACTGGCTTTCACACTTAGACGGATTCCCAAAAATATTCGTGAACACTCACGCTCTAACCCCCTTATTTCACGAACATATCAGAATAATATCTTCCAAATATCACTCCCTGCAAATGCTTTATGAGCCAAAAATTCTAGGTTCAGGTGGCTCGCTTTTCGCTATTTCGAAGGTGCTTTCCAACGAATGGATGATCGCCGTAAACGGGGATTCCTTTATTTCTTCTACTGAATTAAAAAACCTTTTCCAGCAAATAAACCTGGAACAGCCATCAGTATATCTTATTCTAAAAGATGAGCCTGGATTCAACAATGTTGTTGTCGATCCTCAAGGATCTGTTAGGCATATACGCCGCACCTTTTTAACCAAGTCTGAACTAGCTCAAGGTTATCGCGTTCTTGCCTACATTGGTATTCAGATCTTTTACACTAATCTCGTCGCTCGTTATGGCTCGATGCTGGCGAAAAGGCTGCAACCGCATGGCCATTCTATTCCCTTCATGGACATTATGGATATATACACCATGATGATTGGAGATAATATTCCCGTAAAGTATCTTGAGCTGACTAAAGGGGTTTGGTGCGATGTTGGCGAAGTTAACCGGTATATAGACCTGTGTCTGGCTATTTGTAACGGTTGCGTGGTAGGTAAAAACGTTACCATTGAGTCAAGAGTTGAGGTGAAATCCACCATATTGTGGGATGGTGTGAGGATCAAAGCTGGCAGTAGACTTAACCATTGTATTGTCACCGATGGAGCTGTAGTAGATGGAGATTATGAAAGAGCAATTATCACACCTGCCAAAGTCTGGAAATTTTAGCTCAGCAGAGGAACTTGACCGTTTATATGACGAGGTATCTGGGTTTTTACGAAACTCTCACACCAACTTAGAGATTAAACCAATAGCCGGTGATGGTTCGGACAGGCGTTTTTTCAGGGTACGATGGGAAAATCGAAACTTCGTTGTGATGTATTCTCCTCCTGAGACTCCTTTCCGAGCTAGAGAAAATATAGCCTTTGACTATTTCTCCTATCATCTCGCGTTCAGATCCATTCCTGTTCCGGAGGTATACATATCCGATCCGGCAAATGGAATTTTCATAATGGAAGATCTTGGTGACCTTAGCCTCTATGCCTATATACGACGTCATCCAAAGGCTCGATACTCTGTGTACAGAGAAGTGGTTAAACTGCTGGCACATTTCCATCAAAACGCCATCGTTAATATGAATCCAGCCTTTTGTATTGATGGTTCTTTTTACGATCCCCCGTTTGTACTGGAAAAAGAGCTCGAATATTTCAGGCGGTCTTTCCTCTGTAACTTTCTGGGACTGCCGGCCTCATGGAACGATTTGAAAGATGATTTTTGCCGTCTTGCCGACCTTGCTGGAACGAATGATCCGTCATCGTGTATACATCGAGATTTTCAGAGCAGAAACATTATGATCAAAGAAGGAAAACTTTTTATAATTGACTATCAAGCTATTAGATACGGACCGAGTGAATACGATCTCGCCTCTTTACTAATTGATCCATACATCGGTATGCCCTTACAGGAACGACAGAACTTAATTAAACTGCATGCTCGGCTGAAGAAAGATTTTTCCGTAAGCCGTTACGAGATAGTTTCTCTTTGTAGAAATCTACAAATTCTTGCGGCGTTTACGTTCCTGGGAAAAGATAAAGGTAAACCGTTTTTTCTCGAGTTCATTCCCAGGGCACTGAAGGAACTAGGCAATAAACGATCCATCCTATCTCGTCTGAAGCTTTCATCACTTTGCGGTTGGCTTGATAAGGCACAAGAAAAGATTCACAACAGAGTTACCAGCTAGGAACAAAAAAGAAGCAAGAGATAAGTCTTAACAATTCGCATCGATTTTTCGCAACAAAAAGAATTTGTAGACACGATAACCAAAGTCATTTATCATTGTCTAGCAAATTAAAACAAGAAGGAGGCGTGTTATGACATCCAATACTACCCGAACAAGAAGGCGTCGTAAAAATAAGGATCGCCCTAACAAAGAAAATCTCAAAAAAGACGCAAAAAGAGTGACCAAGAATCTGGAAATTTTGGAAAAGCTCATGACATCTTAGAAAAAGTATTGACACCCGGGATCATGAATCCCGGGCATTTTTTTAATCTATTAACGAGGTGTAAATTACAGTGTCCATGCCCATTCGTCGAATGCCCAGATGTAGATCTGGTCTATCAAAACGGGTGGCAAAACGTTACTGTGTTCCTGTTGAAGAAGCTTTCAGGCTCAAATATCAAAACAAGCGACTTCGGGACATTTCCTATGTGGACTCAATGACGGAAATTCCAAACTTTAGAGCCCTTACCGAATTTTTAATCGCGCAGATAAACAAAACAATCAGAACAGCCATCCCAACAGCCATTATCATGATCGATATCGACGATTTCAAGAAAATTAACGACTCTTACGGTCATTTAGTTGGGGATATAGTTCTAAAAGAAATAGCCAAAGTTATTAAAAATTCCATTCGCGCATCGGATCAGGTTTTCCGCTACGGAGGCGAAGAATTCGCCGTTGTACTACCACAAACTCAACTTGATGAGGCAATAAAAGTGGCAGAGCGTATTCGAAGGAATATAGAATTACATCACTGTTGCAAATTTAATGAGAACAACCACATCTTGGTAACCGCAAGTCTAGGAGTATCAACTATTACTCCTTCATCTTCTCACCTTGGTTTTAACGCTGCAATCGACAGCGCCGATAAGTTGCTTATGGAGGCAAAACGAAGCGGTAAGAATACAGTTATGTGGGAGAGCAAAGCGGTTAAAGAAGCCGAAGTATCAAAAGAAGAGCGTAAAATTATTCTTGAAGCTTTGTTCTCAAAAGATCATCCCCACACCGAACCAGAAGAAGCATCCGCAAACGATGGGTAGGTTTTTACTCATACCGTAAAGCCTCAATGGGATTAAGCATAGAAGCCTTGTAAGCTGGATAGAATCCGAAAAAGATCCCTACAAAGCCAGAAAAACCAAAAGCAAGTAAAATACCAAAGGGAGAAATAACAGTGGGCCAACCCGCCATGGTTGAAATGGTTTTAGATACAATAATCCCCAGGATGATTCCTAAAGTTCCTCCTAAAAGCGAAAGAATAAGTGATTCCATAAGAAACTGAAGACGAATATCCCAGGTTTTGGCTCCAACCGCCATCCTTATGCCTATCTCCCTTGTCCGCTCTGTGACCGAAACAAGCATGATATTCATGATGCCAATTCCGCCAACAACAAGAGATATAGAGGCAATAATGCCAAGAAGAAGAGACATAATCCGAACTGATTCACGAGCTGTTTCAAGAATCTTTGTAAGATTCCTCACGGTAAAATCGGGATCCTGCTTAGGGCCTATGCGATGCCGCTGCCTTAAAAGATCTTTCACCTGCTGCTCAGCTATAGGGAGATCATCAGCACTTTTGGCTTTAATCATTATCATCTTGACCATTCCTGGAATGCCGGTAGTTCCAAAGAGCATCTTTTGAGCCACGGTAACAGGCACAAAAACCGTGTCATCCTGATCCTGACCGGTGGGAGTCTGCCCCTTCTTTTCGAGCACTCCAATGACCGTAAAAAGAACGTTTTTTATTCTAACTATCTTACCCACTGGGTTGGCATTCCCAAATAGGTTTTCCACAACTGTTTGCCCAAGCACACAAACCTTTGCCATATTCTTAACGTCCTGTTCGGTAAAGGACCTGCCGGCAGTAAAGTTCCAGTCCCTGATAAAAAACATCGATGGCGTTGTGCCCACAATCGCCGTTGACCAGTTTTGGTTACCGTAAACTACCTGAGCGCTACCGGTAAGAAATGGCGCTACGTCCAAAACAGCAGAACATTCTCTTTTGATGGCTTCCGCATCGTCAACGGTAAGGGATGATTGAGTCCCTGTGCCAGCTCTGATTCCGCCCACCGTTGTCGCACCAGGAAGAACAATTAAGATGTTGCTTCCCATTGTGGCAATTTGATTAGAAAGCTGAAGACTTGCTCCGCTTCCTACAGCAAGCATCGCTATCACGGCGGCAACACCGATGATTATGCCAAGAGTTGTCAAGGCAGATCGAACCTTATTCGCTCTGAGAGACCTTACGGCTATCTTTATTGTGGATCCTAGATTTACCATTTTAATTTTATACCGTCCTCCGTTCGTCCGCTACTACACGACCGTCTCTAAACCGTATTACCCTTTGTCCGTAAAGAGCAATATCAGGCTCATGGGTAACCAGTATTATTGTGATACCCTGCCTAGCGTTTAGCTCAGTAAAAAGCGCCATAATTTCTTCGCTGGCGGCTGTATCAAGATTTCCTGTGGGTTCGTCTGCTAGAATAATGGACGGATTGTTAACCAGTGCTCGGGCTATAGCTACTCTTTGCTGCTGTCCTCCCGATAGTTGATTCGGATGATGGCGTTCCCAGTTCTGGAGTCCAACAAGTCGAAGAGCCTCTCTAGCACGTTCAATACGTTTCCGTTTGGATATACCATTGTAGAGTAATGGAAGTTCAACATTTTCAAGTGCCGTCATACGAGGAAGAAGATTGAAATTTTGGAAAACAAAGCCAACTTTTTTATTCCTGATATCCGCCAATTCATCTCGGCTTAAACCGGCAACGTCTTTTCCATCGAGCCTGTAAATGCCGGAAGTGGGAGTATCGAGGCAACCAAGGATGTTCATAAAGGTAGATTTTCCAGAACCAGATGGTCCCATTATTACAACAAATTCTCCTCGCTCGATATAGAGAGTGATACCTTTAAGAACTTCCTGCTTTATTTCCCCTATATGATAAACCTTGGTGATGTTGTAAACTTCGATGAGAGCCATTAGCGGAAGAACCTCAACAAAGCACTACTGGATTTTTGTTGCGCTCTAGTTCTCGTATCAACAACGACTTCCTGGCCTTCCTCAAGTCCCGAAATTACCTCGGTGTAATTTCCATCACTTACACCAAGTGTAACCTTAACAAACTTGGGCTTCCCTTCTTTTAACACCCATACTCCAGTTCCTTCAGGCTTGCTTTCAGCTTCCTTTCTAAGCCGTTCCAGAAAAATTCTCAGAGCAGAATTAGGCACTCTCAGTACATCTCGCCTTTCGGCAGTAATTATGGATACATTTGCCGTCATACCCGGTTTGAGTTTCAATTCGGGATTATCAACCAGGATCACCACATCGTATGTTACCACATTTTGAATATTCGTAGGAGCAAGTCGAATCTGGGAAACCTGTCCATTGAAGACTTCATCCGGGTAAGCATCCACTGTGAAGTTCACAGTCTGACCTACGGCAATCTTGCCAATATCGGCTTCGGCGACGTTGGTGTTAATTTGCATCTTTGTAAGATCTCTTGCGATGGTGAAAAGCGTTGGGGTTTGAAAACTCGCCGCTACCGTCTGCCCCACGTCAACATTTCGAGAAATTACCACACCATCTACAGGGGAGACAATTTTCGTGTAGCGGAGATTCGTCTCGGCGCTTTTTAACACAGCTTCGGCCTGAGCAAGCTGAGCCTTAGCGGCACCCACCTGAGCCAGTGCGGTTTGGTAGTTCGTTTCGGCAGTGTCTAGCTCGCTTCTTGCAATAAGATCTTTTGCAAAAAGGGTCTTGGTTCGCTCAAGATTTTTAGCCGCATCCGCAAGAGTTGCCTCTGCCTTTTTAAGATTTGCTTTAGCCACAAGTACGTTCGCTCTTGCTTGCTCCACCTGTGCTTCAAAAAGGGACGGGTCTATCTCTGCGATCACCTGACCTTTTTTTACAGGCGAGTTAAAATCCACGTAAATGTGCTTAATCGTACCGGAAACCTGAGTGCCCACCAGAACCATCGCCACAGGATTTACCGTTCCCGTTGCAGAAACCGTTTGCACAATATCACCTTTCGTTACCTTTGCTGTAGAGAACCCCTCCTCGGTCTTTTTGTCCCCGATGTTTACGATAAAGACACAGATAAGAACGATAAGAATTACCCATCCAACAATAATTAAAATTCTCTTCGGTGTCATATGTGTATCCCTGTTTTTAATGAATTACGTAACGATTTTTATCTACTTACCCCCATTGCTTTGAGAAGGCTGGCTTCGGCAATTTTATAATCGTAGAGCGCCTGGATGTATTCAACCTGAGAACGAGCATAGGCCACAAGAGCATCTGTCATCTCGATCGAGCTACCGGCTCCAACTCCGTAACGGCCTCTTGCTAATTCAAGGTTTTCCTGAGCTTGTTTTGCAGCCAGTTCAGCCGCCTTGATACGTTCTTCTGCCTCTATTATATTGAGGTAAGCTTCCTTAACTTCAAGGTAAATTCTTTGCTTTAGAGCTTCTTCGTTGGCTTTCAACAATCCCAAATTTGCTTTGGCTTCTTGGACCTTATAGGTGGTTGAAAAGCCACTGAAGATAGGCAGAGAAAAACTAAGTCCCACATCCCAGTCATCCCCGGAAAAATTTCCGTTTCTAGGAATGCTGTAGGTAATTTTGGTCCCAAGGTTTGGATAAAAGTCCTTTTTGGCAAAATCGACTGATCTAGTCGCAGCCTCTACTTTGGCTCTAAGGCTTTTCAAGTCGGCTCTTTCTTTATAGGCTCTTTCTAGTGCTTCATCAAATGTGATTGACAGCTTATCCACGGAGAGACTGTCTTCAATTACATAATCTGGGGCAAAAGGAAGCCCCATGGCGTTATCCAGCGTTGCTTTAGCAATCTTTACGGCATTTTCTGCTTTGATTAGATTGAGTTTAGCGTTGGTTAGATCAACTTCCGCCTTGGTCACATCTATTTTAGGCTTGGTTCCCACTTCGTAGAGCCCCTTTGCCTGATTAAGGTGAAGCTCATACTGTTTGACAATTTCGGTGGCGACATCACGATTTTTCTTAGCTCGGAGTAAAGAATAGTAAGCTTGTTTTACATTAAACACAACTTGCGCTACAGTGTTTTCGGAATCAAAAAGGTATGCCTGAGCAGTCTTCCTCTGGACATCAACCTGTGATGATGTTCGCCCAAAATCAAAGAGGTTCTGCTTGAGAGTTGTCTGACCAATATAGTCGTTAAGAGATTTTCCCGTTACTTCGGGAGTTGACATCGATTTAGTATTACTATAGCCAGTTGTGGCGGTAATTTGAGGATAATAGCCTGCTCTGGCCTGCCCCACTTTACTTTCAGCTATCCGAACATTATAACGGCTTGCCCAAATATCGGGATGCTGTCTAATAGCAATATCAATGCACTTTTGAAGGGTCAAAACCTCGCCTGGCTTAATTTCCATTGCTCCATCCTTCGCATAAGTAGAAAGAACCATCGCAATGAAGCTTATCCCAATCAAGCAAAGCATTCGTAAGCTCACCATGGTATTTCTCTTCCGTTTATATCTCCATCACTCTGATAAGGTTAGTTGTTCCCATCTGCCCAATAGGTATGCCTGCAGTGACCACTATTTTGTCTCCGGAGGCGGCGACGTTGTGTTCAACCACCCATCGACGTGCTTCCTGGAACATCTCGTCAGTGCTGGTGAAATGTCTTGTAACGGCCGGTATTACTCCCCAGAAGAGACTTAGCTGACGAAAAGTGCTTTCACGATGAGTCACCGCTATTACTGGCATGGAAGGACGAAACCTGGCCACCAGGCGAGCTGTCCTGCCTGAAGCAGTAGAAGCCACAATAGCCGATGCATCTAATTCTCTGGCAATCTCCCAAGCAGATCGGCTAATGGCGTTCTCTACAGAGTTTTCTACCAACTCCCCGACGGAATCCTGTATAAAATCTTCCAGCACGGCTTCGGTAGCTCTAGCTACTCTATCCAACATTTTAACCGCTTCCACGGGATATTGCCCTATCGCCGTTTCTTCCGAAAGCATCACCGCATCGGCTCCGTCAATAATAGCATTTGCCACATCTGAAGTCTCAGCTCTGGTAGGCTGAGGATTATTAACCATGGACAGAAGCATCTGAGTGGCTATAATCACAGGCTTAGCCCTGCGTTTTGCTTCCCGTATGATACGTTTCTGAATTATAGGTACGTCTTCAAGTTTCATTTCCACACCAAGGTCGCCTCGAGCAACCATCACCGCATCAACTGCATTGAGGATAGCGCCCAGCCGCTCTACCGCCTGGGGTTTTTCAATCTTCCCGACAATCAAAGGAGGATCAGGAACATGTTGGATCATCTCCCGAAGAGGGCTCAAGTCATTTTCGTGTCTAATGAAAGAGAGAGCTACGAAATCCACACCTAAAGAAAGCCCAAATTCAAGGTCTTCCCGATCTTTTTCGGTGAAAGCTGGAATTCTAAGCGCACTCGATGGCAGATTCACCCCTTTATGGGATCTCACCACGCCACCTACTAAAACCTTTGCAACAACAGCATCATCAATGATTCTTTCAACTAAAAGCTCCATTGTGCCATCGGCAAGCAAAATACGATCTCCCTCTTTAACATCTTCTAAAAGATAAGGATAATCAACGGGTAAGATGTTCTGAGATGACTTCGCCTTTTGCGATGGAACCATATAAACTTGAGAGCCGGTTGTGAGTTCTATTTGATCATCAGGAAGTTGCCCAAGACGAATCTTGGGACCTCCGAGATCCTGAAGAATACCGAGACAAATATTTTCGTTGCGAGCAAATGTTCGGATGTGTTCCACTCTAGCTGCATGTTCGGCTCTGGTTCCGTGAGAAAAATTCAACCTGAACACATTTACACCTGCTATTGCTAGTTTTTTTATTATATCCGGCGAATTCGAAGCGGGTCCAAGGGTAGCCACAATCTTTGTTTTACGTCGTTTTCCATTCATCGCCTGTAGCCCTACTATTTCATGTTTTGTAATTAAACAGCACTGTTCAAAACATTACTGCATATAAGTGGTAACAGAGGAGGATCTGGCTGCTATACTTTGGTCGGCATAGTAGAGGCGAGGAATCATTGCCAATAGAACATCACGGTTATTATCCTCCGGGTGGTCCAGAACATGCTGATAAAGAGCTTTTAGAATCTTTCCTACCGCAGGACATGGGCCAATATTAAGCACTGCCATCACATCGTTTCCGTTTACTGCGAGAGCTTTTACCGATTTGGGATATTCCGATGACTGAATTTTAGCAATACGATTTCTGAGCAGCTCCACTTCTTGAGTGTCAGAAGGATCAACACCGTGAGCCAATCGATCAGCGTAGAGAAGATCCAGCAAGTCTTCAATAAGATCATTTCCTACTCGGTTGATAAGTCGCCTGATTGCTCCATCAGACCATTGGCTAACATTATAGATCATGTGATTCTTCACGAGCGTTGCAACTTCTTTGATAATAGTATGGCTAATTTTCCAGCGGTTAAGAATTTCTACCGCTATCTCAGCACTAAGAGCCTCATGCCCGAAAAATCTAAACCTACCGTTCAGTTTTTTTCTTACTCTTGGTTTGGCAATATCATGAAACAGTGCAGCCAGACGCACTCTAAGCCTGGGGGGCGTGTACGCTACCGTTTCAACAATGTGTCGATAAATATGGAATTTATGAAAACCGTTTTGTCTTTTCATCCATCCTTCTAAAATCTCAGGGAAAAAAGCTTTAAACGCTCCGGATCTTCTAAGAGTCTCCAATCCTTCTCTAACCCAATTCCCAATTATAAGCTTGAAAAACTCATCCCTTATACGCTCTATTGCTACACCTTTGAGATAGGAAGAGGTTTTCTTCATGGTGTGGTATGTTTTTTCTTCAATATTAAAACCATACTCTGCCACAAACCGGGCGGCACGGAGCACTCGTAACGGATCTTCTTTAAAACGGGCTTCCGGATCAATAATCCCTCTTATTATGCCCTTCTTTAAGTCTTTAACGCCGTCGAAAAGATCAATAATCGCTCCCACAGGGCAATTATGATGATCGCCTCCGCCTTTCTCTACTGGCACAGCTATGGCGTTTATAGTAAAGTCTCGCCGACCGAGATCAGCTTCAAGCGTTCCAATGGATGTTGTTTTGCCAATACAGGCAACTTCTACTGTCATGCCGTTCAGTACAACGACAATGACCCCGAAGCGAGCACCAACAGCCACTGTGCGATATGGAGACGACGTAAGAACATCGCAAGGAGCATCTGTAATAACATCCCAGTCTTTGGGAGGAAAACCCAACAGAGCGTCTCTTATAGCGCCTCCCACAATCCATACGGAGAAACCTTTTTCTCTAAGCCACTGAAGGAAGTTACCGAGCTCCGACGGTATAGGCAGATCCAATTTAGCAGGAAGACGTTTTCCCATATTGAAAATCCCTTTCCGGAAATTATTATTCTTCTTCAATAAGACTTTCACGAAGAAGTTCCAGATCGTCTATTTCTTCCTCGAGATAGGATTTTAGTTTTTGTTTCAAGCGATTTTCTATTTGCCTTACCCGTTCTCGGCTAATTCCAAACTGATCACCTATTTCCTGAAGCGTCAGAGGTTCGTCGGCAATAAGTCTTGTGTCGAATATAACAGCTTCTTTGCCTTTCAGGTACTTTCTAAAATTCATGAGCTTTTCGTGTAATATAGCTCTCGCTTCTTGATCAGCCATTTGATCATCAACAAGGGGAGTATTATCGGATAGGAAAGCAATATGTGTATCCTCGGAATCTGAGGAAAGAGGGGCATCAAGGGACACTTCCGAACCGCTTAAGCGTTGATCCATCTCTATTATTTCCGATTCTTTTACATGGAGTTTTTTGCTCAGAAGAGCCGGCGTTACTTCAATGCCTTGCCTTTCAAGACGTTCCTTTTCTTTCCTTAGGTTGAAAAATAGTTTTCTCTGAGCTTGAGTGGTACCAATCTTTACAAGATTCCAGTTATCCATGATGAATTTGATGATGTAAGCCTTAATCCAGAAGGAAGCATAATAGGAAAATTTGTACCCTTTGTATGGATCGAATTTTTTAACTGCCTGCATCAATCCAACGTTACCTTCCTGAATCAGGTCAAGGAGATTTTGCATCCAGTATTTCTGAAATTCCATAGCGATTTTTACAACCAGGCGAAGGTTCGATGTAACAAGCTTATACGCTGCTTGAATATCGCCTTTTTCTCGATATCTTTTGGCAAGTTCTATTTCTTCTTCACGACTTAGAAGGGGGTACTTTTTAATCTCCTGAAGATAGAGATAGAGCGGGTCGAGAGCGGTCTTATCGTCCACAACTATATCTGGAAGAGCCGGAAGCATTTCTTCATCAGAAGAAATAGGCACAAGCTCCATTGTCTCTTCGTCTGGCAGTTCAGCAGGGAGATCCTGAGTAAGCCCCTGTTCCAAATCGTCCCTAAATTCAGGCAGAGCTTCTTCTTTTTTTATCCGCTGCTCCTTTTTGCGCTTCATGCAATTCCTCTCTCTTTAAACAAATATAACTTACCCTTTCCTACTACCCCTTGCTGCTTAAGTCCTTCAAGAAGTAGCAGGTAGATCTATTTTCTTGAAATTTACCAATACCACAAAAACTATTTCATGGCAAACGAGAGCGGAAATATTCTATCCCTTCATAACCCCAACGGGACGCAATCTAACGACTTTTCTACTGATACCTGCATTATGCACAACTTCAACCACTCTACTAACATCTTTATATGCTTCTGGCATTTCCTCTTTAATAGTCTCTTTACTAGCTCCCTTGACGTATATACCTTGTTGAGCAAGTTCTTGCGAAATTGATCTTCCCTTAGATGCTTTTATAGCTTGATGCCGGCTTAAAACTCGCCCGGCTCCGTGGCAGGTGCTTCCGAAAGTTTCTTCCATTGCCTTTTGTGTTCCTACCAAAACGTAACTGTAACGTCCCATATCCCCAGGTATCAAAACAGGCTGCCCAACAGATCTATACACAGAAGGAATTTCTTCTCTGCCCGGTCCAAAGGAACGAGTTGCTCCTTTGCGATGCACACAAACTTCTATTTCTTTACCACCGATAGTATGTTTTTCAATTTTAGCTATATTATGAGCGATGTCATACAGAAGGGAAATTCCTAAACGTTCTGCTGGCATTTTAAAGAATTTTTCGAAAGTTTCTTCAACCCAGTGAGAAATCATCTGTCGATTTGCAAAGGCAAAGTTAGCAGCAGCTCCCATAGCCCCCAGATAAGCTCTACCTTCAGGAGAATCTATAGGAGCACAACAAAGTTGACGGTCTGGCAGATCGATACCGTACTTTGAAGCACTTTTCAAGAGTATGGAAATGAAGTCGTCGCAAACCTGATGTCCCAATCCCCTG
>Ga0197142_1000503_pt1 | contig 35926 bp, 29 predicted proteins | sample GBS60_MetaG_FD_148614 | JGI IMG/M metagenome (GOLD analysis project Ga0197142, IMG submission 148614) | Sediment microbial communities from Great Boiling Springs, Gerlach, Nevada, United States - GBS 60_MetaG | ecosystem: Environmental > Aquatic > Thermal springs > Hot (42-90C) > Sediment...
CGATGTCGGTTTCGCCCGCCTTGCAGAAGCGCTCGAACCCGGCGCCGGTGCCGATCGAGTCGATCGTGATGTTGCCGGTATACCCCTCGTCCTTGAAGCGCTCCGCCATCCGCTGGGTCAGCGGGAAAACCGTCGATGACCCGGCGGTGACGATGTTCCCCGTTACTGCTCCCGGATCGACCTCAGGAAGACCATCGTAATCGATCTCCGCCACCGGTTCGGCAGTCGGTTGCGTGGGCGCGGCGGTCGGTTGCGCGGGCGCTGCGGTCGGTTGTCCTGGCGCCGGGGTTGCTTCCGCGGGCGCGGCGGTCGGTTGCGCGGGCGCTGCGGTCGGTTGCGCGGTCTGACCGCCACAGGCTGCGATGATTGGCGCGATCAGCGCCAGCATCAGCAGCGACGCGAAAAACCGTTTCCTGATGATGTGCATACGTTTCTCCCTCCTGACAATCTACTGCTTCTTTTCCAAAGCTCCCAGGCATGAATTGCTCGCAGTCCGGCGAACAAAACATACGCTGAGAACCTCTGTACATGGGCAGGGTAAAGTATACCTGCACAAAGTTAAGGGCAAAGGGTCGTTGTGTTAAGTTCAGGTTAACCATTGCTGAACTGTATCGATCCCGATCCTGAATTGTTGTCTTTGGAGATCAACAGGCGTGGTATAGTGAAGAATAACGTCATCTTTGCCAGCGCCATGTTGCGTATCTGGCAGGTCATGCAGCGGAGCATATCACGTGCGTATGAACATCACATCTGCATCCAGGCACTCATCACGCAGCCTCTCGCTGTTGCTCGCTCTTGCGCTGACCAGCCTGAGTGTGCTGTCGCTCTCGATCAGCAATGCGTTGCAGGTCGCCTCGAACTGGCGGGTGCATCAGCGTGCGCTTGCTGCTCAGCAGCAGTCGCTTGCTCACGGGGTAGCCGTCGAGACGCAAACGTTCCTCGATGCGCGCTGGAATATGTTGAACACAGCGATCAGGATGTCTAATCTGGCGACTGCGCCGGTGGCGCATCGTATCGAGGCGCTGCAACGCCTGCTCGCCCTCGATCCGTCGTTTGAACAGTTGACGATCCTGGATGATAGACGCTTTGTCGTCGCGGCGGTCAGTCAGAATCGCCAGAGGACGCCCAACTTCCTCGATACAGCGCTGGTCGAGGAGATCATGCACCAGACAACGCTGCGGAATCGCTATGTCAGTTCGCTGCGGATCGATGGTGCGACGGGTGAACCGGGTATCATCCTGGCGTTGCCGCTGGTCGATTCATTTGAAAACGATCAGGGCGCGCTGATAGCGACGGTCAACGCCAGATTTCTGTGGGATGCCCTTAAGCGGCAGTTGCCCTTCCGTGAAGGGATCGCATATATTGTCAACCGGGATGGCGATCTGCTGGCCTGCACCGACACTGCGCGCGTGCTGCGCGGCGACACCGCCATTGATATCCCTGTGGTGCAGGAATTTGCCCGTAACCGCTCCGGCTCGCTCCAGACCCTGCACTATACCGGTCTCACCGGCATCGAGGTTGTCGGCAGTTACGAAGCCCTCAGAGAGCCAGCGTGGGCGGTGGTGGTCGAAGTGCCGCGCGCTGTCGCCTATCGCGATATTGTGAACGATATTGGCATTTCAGCACTTATTCTTCTGGGCGCGGCGGTCGTGTCTGGCGGCATTGGGGTCTATCTGGCGCGCTGGTTGTCGGCGCCGTTGCACCGTCTGACTCGCCTGGCGGAGCGCATCGCAGCAGGTGAGCGCGATCTGCGAGTTGCTGTGCGCGGTCCGCGTGAGGTGGAGATACTTGCGCGCGCGTTTGATACCATGACCACGCAACTCGAACAGAACCTGGAGACGCTGGAACATCGGGTTGCGGAGCGAACTGCCGATCTGCAAACAGCGCTTGCCAGGGTTGAGGCGCAGGCGCAGGAGCAGGCGCGGTTGCTCGAAGAAATCGCGCAGCAACGCCAGGCGATACGAGAATTGAGCGTTCCGGTGCTGCCGGTAACCGATCAGGCGCTGGTGATGCCGCTGGTCGGCGCGATCGATACCGAGCGGCTGGCAGATATTCAGGATCGGGCGTTGCATACGTTGCAGCGCTCGCAGGCACGCTATCTGCTGGTCGATATCACCGGCGTACCGGTGGTCGATAGTCAGGTCGCACAGGGGTTGCTTGCGATCAACGCCATGTGTCGGTTGCTGGGCGCGGAAATGGTGTTGATCGGCATTCGCCCTGAAGTGGCGCAGACGATTGTGGGCCTGGGGATGAACCTGTCGTCGCTGCGAACCGCCGCCGACCTGCAGACGATACTGGGTGAGATCACCCGCCGGGATCAGGGTCGTGCAACGCGCCATGGCGCTGCGAACGGTGGCATCGCACAGAACCATGCGTTCTTCGATCTGTTCAGCAGCCGCGATTGACAGTCCGTTATCGAGCAGGTACAATCCCCATCAGCGACATGCGCCGTCTGTGACGATTGCCAGTATCGGGTCTCCTGCAAAAAGGTCATCATGACCATGCCGGCGAAAGGTTCACGTGCATCCGCTGCTCCCCGTGGCGCTATCGGGCGCATTCGCGGTTCTGCTGGCGTCGCCGAAGAAGCCCTGCGTGGTCGCACCGAGCGGATAAAACGTCTGACTCCGCCACCCCCTCCGCCGTCTCCAACGTTTGAGCGTCTCCTGACCATTGGAGGTCTGCCGTTCCTGCTCGTGCGCCTCTTCTGGTACAATCTGCGTGAGGTGCGCTTCTGGTGGCCCCTGGTTCTGCCGTTGCTGGCGTGGACAGCGTGGCGCACCTATCACCGGGAGCGAACAAAAAGCGTTCAGCACGACAGAACTGCGCAGAGTCGCGCTTGACAACCCTCCCCCTCGATGTAAGAATAGTGTGATATATGGCGGGTTACGCCAAAATGTGCACGTGTCCTTTCGGCACTCTCGGGTTGGGTTGTTTGCTCTTCAGCGCAGGCGCAGTCATTTATGGGCGCTTCTGTACAACTGGCGATCCAGAATAACTTGAACGCAAGCATTCGTGACATTGCGCTGAACCTGTGCGCAGCGACCGGTGCAAAAGCATGCTACCTGACGTTGCGTGAACGACCCGGCGCCTATCCCCGTTTTATCGGCGCTGCCGGTGTGCACGGCGATCCTCCCGATTGGAACGACATCGGCGGCGCCCACATCCTGCGGCAGATCGGGTATGGCGGGACGATGGTCATGCCGGATTGTATGACATCGGCAATGGCGCTGTCGCTTTCTTCCGGCGGGCGCGATGTCGGTGTCGCCATTCTGCTGTTCAATGGCGAACCGCCGTCGGTATCAGATACGATGGTCGCCGCAGCGCGCCTGGCAGCGCAGGCGATCGATGCGTCATGGCAACTCGCCATGCTGCACGATCAGGCGGAGCAGATTGCCGAGCGCACCCGCCTGCGCGAGATTCAGTTGAGCCGCAACCTGATCCGTGGGGTTATCGACAGTGTGCCGATGGGACTGGTGCTGATCGATCCAACCGGGTATGTGCTGGCGGCAAACCGTGCGCTCGCAGGGCGTTTTGGGCTTGAGCCGGCGATGCTGGTCGGCAGGTTCTACGATGATGTGCTCGGAGCATGGAGTGAGTCGGCTGCATCACGCACCTTTGTTGAACGCCAACCGCAACGCCTGCGCCGCACGCTTCAGCGTCCCGGCAGCAGTGATGCGCTGATCGAGATTGCGAGTTTCCCGCTCTTCGACGCAGCCGGAGCAGTGTATCAGGTGGTCGAAGTATGGGAAGACATCACCGAGCGCGTGGCGCTGCAAACCCAACTCGTACGTGCCGAAAAACTGGCGGCGATCGGTCATCTCGCCGCCAGTATTGCGCACGAAGTCGGCAATCCGCTCCAGGCCATTCAGGGATTTCTGGCGTTGTTCCTGGAGCAGTGCGCTCCCGAAACGCCCAATCAGCATTTCCTGCGCCTCGCGGAAGAAGAGATCGAACGGATCGTGCGGGTGCTGGAACGGTTGCGCGACCTGTACCGTCCGCGCGCCGATGTTTTCACGAACGTCGATGTCAATGAGTTGATCGAGAGTGTTCTGTTGCTGACCGGTAAGCAACTCGAGCGTTCGCGCATCCGGGTGGTGCGCGAACTGACCCCCAACCTCCCCACGATCCAGGGTGTCGCCGATCAACTGAAGCAGGTGCTGCTCAATCTGGTGCTGAACGCCGCAGAAGCCATGCCCAACGGCGGCATATTGCACGTGCAAACGCACCGCGCTCATCTGGCGTCGGGTCAGGAGGCAATCGCCATTGCGATCACCGATACCGGGGTCGGCATTCCGCCGGAGCAGTTGACCCGCATTTTCGATGGGTTGCATACCACGAAAGAGCGTGGCATGGGATTGGGGTTGTATACCAGCAAGGCGATTGTGGAACGTCATCTGGGGAGTATCAGCGCGCAGAGCATTCCCGGCGAGGGAACAACCTTCGAGATTATGGTACCGATCAGGCATAAGGAGAGCCGCCATGAAGCAACCGGCGAAAATCCTGGTCGTTGACGATGAACGTTCGGTGCGTATCATGCTCGAAACGGCGCTCCGCGCCCATGGATATCGGGTTGAGACGGCGGAGAATGGCGCTGCCGCCCGCATGCGTCTTGGCGGAGAAGAGTTCGATCTGCTGCTGCTCGATCTGCAATTGGGCGATGTCGATGGCATCGAGATCCTGCGCGAAGTGAAGGAACGGGCGCCTGCAACCGAGGTTATCCTTCTGACAGCGCATGGTTCGATCAATAGTGCGATAGCAGCACTACGCTATGGCGCTTTTGATTATCTGCTCAAGCCGGCGCAGATCACGGAGATTCGTGAGCGGGTTGAACGTGCGCTGCACCATCGTCGGGTCAATCTCCAGCGCACGGAACTGCTCCAGCGCATCAGTGAGAGCGCCCGCGCGCTCGGTTTGATCGAGGGCGGCGGCAATCCTGTTCCTGCGCCGACCGCTTCGAACGATTATCTGACCGTGGGTCCGCTGGTGCTCGACTTGCGGCGTCACGCTGCGTATCTTGGCGAACATACGCTCACGCTCACCCGCACAGAGTTTGCATTGCTGACGGCGCTGGCGCAGAATCCCGATACGGCGCTCAGTTACACGACCCTCTCCGAGGCGGTGTATGGACGCGCACAGGCGGAAGAAGAGGCGCGTTCGCTGCTCCGCCCGCATATTGCACGGCTCCGGCAGAAACTCGATGCAACCAGAACGCCGGGCATTGCGCTGGTCAGCATTCGCAGCATGGGGTACATGCTGCAAACGGAAGATGCGCCTGCGCCCGGATCGATACCCTGAATGGGGAAAGGCGAGAGCCACACGCGCGGACACAAGGAGGTGACGATGAACGCTCTTCCTCGCTTTCCCGATCATGTATCCATCCGCGAAGTCGGTCCGCGCGATGGCCTGCAAAATGAGGATGTCATCCTCACCACTACCCAGAAAGTTCAGTTGATCGACCGTCTCGCCGACACGGGGTTGACCCTGATCGAAGTCGGCGCATTTGTTCGTCCCGCCAACGTGCCGCAGATGGCGGATACGGCGGATGTCTTCGCGGCGATCTCCCGTCGTCCCGGCGTTGTTTACAGCGCTATCGTTCCCAATGCCATCGGTGCGCGACGGGCTGTTGCAGCGCAGGCGGATGCGCTCCAGGTCTTTCTCAGCGCCAGTGAAAGCCATAACCGCAGCAATGTCAATATGTCGATTGAGCAATCGCTGGCGCAGGCTGCCGACATCGCGGCTATCGCCCGTGAAGCAGGCGTGTGTTTCGAGGCGGTAGTGTCGGTTGCATTCGGGTGCCCGTTCGAGGGGGATGTGCCGCTGGATCGAGTCATGGATCTGACAGCGCGCCTGTTTGATCTGGGCGCCGAACAGGTGACGTTCGGCGATACGACCGGCATGGGGCATCCGGCGCTGGTGCGCGATCTGGTTCTGGCGTTCTATGAGCGCTTCCCGCAGGCGCATCCTCGTCTGCATCTCCATAGCGCTCGCGGCGCAGGGCTGGCGAATGTGCTCATGGCGCTGTCGCTCGGAGTGGACCGGTTCGATGCCAGTGTCGGCGGGATCGGCGGGTGCCCGTTTGCGCCAGGCGCGCCTGGCAATATCTGCACCGAAGACCTGGTGCATATGCTCCACGAGATGGGCATCTCGACCGGTATTCGCCTGCCAGCGCTGCTCGACGTCGCGCGTATGCTCGAAGGGATGCTGGGGCGCACGGTGCCGGGTCAGACGATCAAAGCTGGCATCTGCAAGCATTTACCGCCGGATGGCGCACCGCGTCGGTGACTGCGTGCAGGGTATCCCGACGACCGGTTTGCCAGCATCCCGCTATCTTCTCCGCACTTTTGCCCCTCATCCCCCCTCGCTCCCTTCTCCCAAACTGGGAGAAGGGGGAAGTTGGGCGTCCTGATGCCCAAAACAGGAGATAGTACGCTGAGGCTTGCCAACAAACCTGCCCCTGCAAGGGCGCGCGCACCTGAGGTTTGCGCCGGGTCGGGGGTGCGGGCGTCCCGCCCGCGTGCGCGCCGGAGGCGCGCGCACCTCTTAAGGGGAGCGTTCCTGGGAGAGATGCGCGGGAATTCCCGTGCGCGTGCGCCCCTTCATCCCCCCGCCCCCCTTCTCCCACACGGGGGGAAGGGGGAGGTTGGGCGTCCTGATGCCTGAAACGGTCACGTCGCTCCACGAGAGACGCGCAAAGTGCAGCGCTTGTTGTGATCAACGTGTAAGATCGCGCATTCCATGCCAGTGCTACGATAGGTGAAGAAAACGGACATTGGGAGGAGGTGTGCATGTTCAACCAACCACGCACCCGAACGACCGACATCATCGGTCGGGTTGCCAGGCTGATCGGGATTGTCATCCTGGCAGTGGTCTCAACTGCCGGTCTCTCGCCATTGGCGGGATACGCCGTACAGGGCGACACCAGCGCAGGTACAACGGTCTACCTTCCGCTCGTGTCCAAAGCGAGTTGCTCGGCGGATCTCCCGCGCATCAACGCACCTCGATTCAACGGCGCCATTCCTTTCGCGCAAACCGCTATCGCCTGGTTTGGCAAAGTTTCACCGACACAGAACTATACCGACATCCGGGTGGGGTACAACGCGAATGAACTCTACGTGTACCTGGCAATTTTCGACCGCCACCTCTGGTATGATGATAATCCCACACCACAGACCCTGACCCAGTGGGATGCAGTGACGCTGCTGCTGGACACCTCCGGCGGCGCTGCACTTTCACCTGCTTCCTGGAAGATCGTGGCGCAATTGTACGGCGATCCGAGTCCGCAACGTCGCGCCGTCTATCGTGGCAGCGCAACAGGCTGGCAGGCGACCAGCATCTCCTTCAACGCCGTCCCAGGCTGGCGCGGCAATGCGCTGAACGATAACAGCGACACCGACCGGGGATGGGCAATGGGGTTTACCATTCCGTTCAGCAGTCTGGGGCTTTCATCCGCCCCGCCTGATGGAACTTCCTGGCGCATGGCAGTGATCGTTCATGACCGCGACACACGCGCCGGTCCGCCAATTGGGGATCAGTTCTGGCCCCCGCAGGGTTCGCTCGACTCTCCCGGTTGCTGGGGCGCGTTGAACTTCGGGCTGCCCTCGTACCAGACCAGTGTAACGCCAACCGGATCGGTGACCATCCGGCGTCCCACCGAGCGCAGTCCGCTCGTCCCGGATGCCGATGTGGGCGCAGCAATCGCCAATCAGTGCCCCGGCGACGAGAACCATATCTGGAATGAGTGGGGCAATCGCAATTACGGACACGCCCCCGATTTCAACATCCAGAACCAGTCTGACATAGCCGACTGGCCCTGTTTTGCGAAGTATTACGTCACCTTTCCCCTCGACAGCATACCGCCCGGCAAGGTGATCGTTTCAGCCACGCTGACGCTCCATCAGTTCGGGAACTCTGGCGGGATGGATGTTGCGAAACCTTCGTGGATTCAGGTGCTGACGGCTGCGGGAGACTGGAGCGAGGAGACCATTACCTGGAACAACGCGCCGATTGCCTATGAGAACATCGGCGGGCGTTGGGTCGATCCCACCATCCTGACAGGATGGCCTGGCACTCCGCGCACCTGGGATGTGTCGTATGCCGTGGCGCGGGCGTATGCGCGGGGCGAGCCGTTGCGTCTCATTCTCTACTCTTCTGACTCGGACTATCACAGTGGAAAGTACTTCGTCTCTTCCGACACCGGCGACTGGAATATCGCAGGGCGACCGCGTCTTGAGGTGCGGTGGGGCGAGTCGCGGTAGGGTGGTGGTCGGCAGCGAGCAGATTTGCGCGGCAGCGGTGTTGCACTGCAACGTCTCCACCACAACATTCGGGGCAGGTGAAGGCATTGCCTTCGCCTGCCCCGTTGCCTCAACCGAAAGCCAGTGCATCAATGAAACTGCTCTTCTTCGGTCGAACCGGTGAGCGCCGTCGTTGAGGAGAGACCGCCAGAAATGATGGTGGACACCTCATCGAAATAGCCGGTTCCCACCTCGCGCTGATGGCGCGTTGCGGTATACCCATGCTGCTCAGCCGCAAACTCCGCCTGCTGCAATCGCACATACGCGGTCATTCCCTCGGCAGCATACGCTTTTGCAAGTTCGAAGGCGTAGTAGTTGATCATATGCCAGCCGGCCAGCGTGATGAACTGGAACTTGTACCCCATTGCTGCAAGTTCGCGCTGGAACTTTGCGATGGTCGCTTCATCCAGGTAGCGTTTCCAGTTGAACGACGGCGAGCAGTTGTACGCCAGCATCTTGCCGGGGAATTTCGCGTGGATGCCCTCGGCGAACCGTCGTGCCTCGTCCAGATCGGGATGCGCCGTCTCACACCAGATCAGGTCGGCATAGGGCGCATACGCCAGACCACGGGCGATTGCCGCATCCAGCCCGCTCTTCACCCGGTAGAAGCCCTCCGGTGTGCGTTCACCGGTGATAAAGGGTCGGTCGTACTCATCCGCATCGGACAGGAGCAGCGTCGCTGCCTGGGCATCGGTGCGGGCGATCAGCACCGTCGGCACGTCCAGCACATCAGCCGCCAGGCGCGCCGCCGTCAGCGTGCGGATAAACTGCGATGTCGGCACCAGCACCTTCCCGCCCAGGTGCCCACACTTCTTCTCCGACGCCAGTTGATCCTCGAAGTGAACTCCCGACGCGCCAGCCTCGATCATCGCCTTGGTCAACTCGAACGCATGCAGTGGACCGCCAAACCCTGCCTCGGCATCGGCGACAATCGGCGCGTACCAGTAAATATCGTTATGCCCTTCCGATGCGTGGATCTGGTCGGCGCGCATGAGCGCGTTATTGATCCGACGCACCAGCGCCGGGACGCTGTTCGACGGATAGAGGCTCTGGTCGGGGTAGGTCTGTCCCGCCAGGTTCGCGTCGGCAGCCACCTGCCAGCCGCTCATATAGATCGCCTTGATCCCGGCGCGCACCATCTGAGTTGCCTGTGCGCCGGTCAGTGCGCCAAACGTCGCCACATACGGTTCGGTCTGCAACAGATCCCACAACCGCCGGGCGCCTACATTCGCCAGCGTGTACTCGATCTTGAGGGTGCCGCGCAACCGCACCACATCGGCGGCGCTGTAGTCGCGTCGGATGCCCTGCCAGCGCGGGTCGGTCGCCCAGCGCCGTTCCAGCTCAGCGATCTCCTGGTCACGATTGAAGGCGGACATAACACACACTCCCTTGTGGTTTCAATCCAGACGACGGTAGCCGGGGATGGTCAGGAACTCGACAAAATCATGCGACAGTGTCAGTTCATCGAGGAGTTCGGCAGCCTGCGCGAAGTGATGATCGCCGGTGCGGGCAGTGACGAGTGCGTGCAATTCTTCATCACGGATCGTCTTGTACATGGTCTCATCGACCGTGCGACCATCGTTCAGTTTCGCGTTGTAGCGCACCCACTGCCAGATCTGCGAACGCGCAATCTCGGCAGTCGCCACATCTTCCATCAGATTGAAAATCGCAACCGCGCCGCGACCGCCAAGCCACGCCTCGAGGTATTGCAGCGCCACATTGATATTGTTGCGCAACCCGGCTTCGGTGATGGTTCCCTGCGGGATGGTCAGCAGATCGGCAGCGGTGACGTGCACCTCGGGCACATAGTGGATCTGATGATCACCCGGAAACGCCGTGTTGAAGACTTCGAGCACCGTCGGCACCAGGTCGGGATGCGCCACCCAGGCGCCATCGAACCCTTGCTTCGCCTCGCGCTCTTTATCGGCGCGCACCTGCGCCAGGGCGCGTTCGGTAATCTCCGGTTCGCGGCGGTTCGGAATGAACGCCGACATGCCGCCGAGCGCGTGGGCGCCATGCTTGTGGCACGCATAGACCACGAGTTCCGCCGCTGAACGCAGGAAGTGGGTCGTCATCGTCACCTGTGCGCGATCGGGGAAGATCCAGTCGTCGCGGTGGCTGAACGTCTTGATGAAACTGTAGATATAATCCCAGCGACCCAGGTTCAAACCGCTGCTGTGTTCGCGCAACTCGTACAGAATCTCTTCCATCTCGAACGCTGCCAGAATGTGCTCGATCAGTACGGTGGCGCGGATCGTACCGTGCGGGATGCCGAGCCGATCCTGCGCAAAGTTGAACACGTCGTTCCAGAGCCGCGCTTCCAGGTGGCTCTGCATCTTCGGCAGGTAGAAATATGGACCGCTACCGCGTCGGATCAACTCGTGCGCATTGTGGAAAAAGTACAACCCGAAATCGAAGAAAGCGCCAGCCACTGGCTCATCATCAACGTGGACATGCTTCTCGACAAGGTGCCAGCCGCGCGGTCGCACCGCCAGGGTGGCGGTTGTGTCATTCAGGCGATACTCACGCCCCTCCGGGCTGACGAAGGTGATCGTCCGGCGAACGGCATCACGCAGGTTGAGTTGCCCCTGAACGATGTTTTCCCAGGTTGGGGCGTTGGCATCCTCAAAATCCGCCATAAAGACCTGCGCGCCGGAGTTGAGCGCATTGATCACCATACGCCGATCGGTGGGACCAGTGATCTCAACCCGCCGATTGGAAAAGTCGGCAGGGATGGATGCCACCTTCCAATCGCCGCCGCGAATGTCAACCGTCTCAGGCAGGAAATCGGGCAGCGCGCCAGACTTGATATCCGCCCATCGCTGATCACGTGCAGCCAGCAGCGCGCGCCGGCGATGCTCGAACTGACGCGCCAGTGAGGCAACAAAATCGAGCGCTTCAGCCGTGAGGATCTCTGACCATTCCGGCCTGGTCGGACCAAGAAGTTCGACACGATACGGTGTGTCCACTACTTTCCTCCTTGAAGTGAACAGGCAGTCCTTCTTATATTAGTGACGCCAGTTACAATCTTGCCGTGCATGTCCGGGACGCTGCTGTAACGACGCCGCTCCTCAAGGCGAGGGTTCCTTCAGTATACCCGATGTTCCCTTACACCACGTGCACAACCTTCAACCTTCAACCTTCACCCTTCACCCTTCACCCTTCACCCCACACTCCGAAATCCGCCATGCGGCGTATCCCGGCATAGCCGACAGGCAGACGCACACGGCTGTGCGTCGCGCTACACTCGCAGCAGCAGCGGCGAAAAGCGCCGCCAAAAGGAGGAGCATAGTATGGCAATTCGTGTCCCGATGGCTTCCCCCGATATCAGCGATGCAGAAGTGCAGGCTGTCGTTGAGACGCTGCGCACCCCAACGTTGAGCATCGGTCCGCGCCTCGAGGCGTTTGAACGCGCTGCCGCTGCTGTCGCTGGCGTTGAGTGGGGCATTGGCGTCAATTCCGGCACGAGCGGGCTGCACCTGTGCATCATCGCTGCGGGGGTTGGTGATGGCGATATGGTCATTACCACGCCGTTCTCGTTCATTGCCTCGGCGAACTGCATCCTGTACGAGCGCGGTGTCCCGGTGTTCGTGGACGTTGACCCGGCGACGGGGAATATTGACCCGCACCTGGTTTCATCTGCTGTTGCCGATCTGACACGCGGCGGTGTGAGCGCTGATCGCTGGTTGCCGCCCACCCTGCGCGGCATCCGCCGACCCACCGGACGGTTGCGCGCGTTGCTGCCGGTGCATGCCTTTGGTCAACCCGCCGATATGGACCCATTGCTCGACACTGCCCGCAATGCCGATCTGGTGGTGATTGAAGATGCCTGTGAGGCGATTGGCGCGGCATACAAAGAGCGACCCGCCGGATCACTCGGCGATGCAGCCGTCTTTGCCTTTTATCCGAACAAGCAGGTCACCACCGGCGAGGGAGGCATGGTCGTGACCAACCGCGAACCATGGGCGCATCTGTTGCGCAGTCTGCGCAATCAGGGGCGTGATGTCTTCGATGGCTGGCTCAACCATACGCGCCTGGGGTACAACTATCGCCTGGATGAACTGAGCGCCGCCCTTGGTCTGGTGCAGGTGAGTCGCCTGGAACAGTTACTGGCGAAACGTGCGCGCGTCGCCGCCTGGTACAACGAACGACTGGCGGGTCTGGAGTTGATCGAGACGCCGCGTATTGTGCCGACGACCACCCATATGTCGTGGTTTGTCTACGTGGTGCGCATTGTGCCGCCTGCCCGGCGCGATACAGTGGTGCACCTGCTTGCAGAGCGCGGCATTCCCAGCCGCCCGTATTTCACTCCCATTCACCTGCAACCGTTCTACCGAGAGCGGTTTGGCTATCGCGGCGGTGAGTTTCCGGTCACCGAGCATCTGGGTGCAGTGTCGCTCGCGCTGCCATTCTCGGGAGTGATGACCGAAACACAGGTCGATGAGGTGTGTGAGACGCTGCGCGATGCTGTCGAGCGCAGCATCGCACTGCCAGCGACCAGAGGAGTGTCACGATGATGCAGCGACTTCAAAACCGGCATTTTCTCCTTTTCGATATCCTGCTCGTGCCGCTTGCGATCTACCTGAGTTTCGTCCTGCGGCTGGAAATGTTCAATCTCGGCAGTTACTGGCTGGTATGCATGCAGTTCTGCCTGACGGCGGTCGTGACCACCCCCCTGGTGTTTCGCGCGCTGGGGATCTACCGTCGCTACTGGCGCTACGCTTCGTTTGAAGAACTGCTGCTGCTCTGTAGTGCAACGTCGATTGCGCTGGCGCTTGCCACGCTTGTGTTTACTCTGATCGATGCGCTCTTGCCGGTGGTCGCAACGATGCCGCGCTCCATTCCTTTTATCGTTCCGCCCATCGCAGCCACGCTCATCAGTGTGCCACGGTTGCTGGTGCGCATCGGTGCAGCGCGCGAGCGTCGGCGTCGTGCAACTGACCGACCGGCGCCGGTGTTGATCATGGGCGCTGGCGATGCTGCGTCGATTATTGTGCGTGAGATTCAACGCAATCCAAAACTCGGCATGGAGGTTGTCGGGCTGCTGGACGACGATCCGGCGAAGCGTGGGCTGCGGTTGCACGGCGTCGAAGTGATGGGTGACCGCCACGCTATTCCGACACTGGTAGCCCGCCACAAGGTGCGTCAGGTGATCATTGCGATGCCAGGCGCGCCTGGTAAGGCAGTACGCGAGATTATGCATATTTGCGAATCTGTTGGTGTGGCAGTGCGCATCATGCCCGGGGTTCACGAACTGATCGACGGAACGATCAGCGTCAGCAAACTGCGCAACATCCAGATTGAGGACCTGCTGCGCCGTGCGCCGGTGCAAACCGATACCGCGGCAGTGCGCGCGCTGATCGCCAACCGACGGGTCCTGGTAACCGGCGGCGGCGGTTCCATCGGCAGCGAACTGTGCCGCCAGTTGATCCGCTGCGGTCCATCGCACCTGATCGTGCTTGGTCACGGCGAAAACAGTGTGTTCGAGATCTGCAACGAACTTCAGCGTCTGGCAGAAGCGCACGCCGGTCAATCGCCGCACATTGTGCCGGTGATCGCCGATATTCGTGATCTGGAACGCCTGCGCGCGGTGTTCGAAATGCATGCGCCGGAACTCGTTTTTCACGCAGCCGCACACAAACATGTTCCACTGATGGAGGAACATCCGGTCGAAGCCATCAGCAACAATGTCATCGGCACGCGCAACCTGCTCGACGTATCGCTCGAAACCGGCGTCGAACGGTTTGTGATGATCTCATCGGATAAGGCGGTCAATCCGACGAGCGTGATGGGCGCAACCAAGCGCATTGCCGAGATGCTGGTGCTCAACGCTGCGCGGATCAGCGGACGTCCCTACGTGGCGGTGCGTTTTGGGAATGTGCTGGGCAGTCGTGGCAGTGTCGTGCTGACCTTCAAACGGCAGATTGCCGCCGGTGGACCGGTAACGGTCACGCATCCGGAGATGCGTCGCTACTTTATGACCATTCCCGAAGCGGTGCAACTGGTGCTCCAGGCGTCGGTACTGGGGCGCGCCGGCGAGATTTTTATGCTGGACATGGGGGAACCGGTGAAGGTGGTCGATCTGGCGCGCGACATGATCCGTCTGTCGGGATTGGAGGTCGGGCGTGATATTGATATCTGCTTCACCGGCATACGTCCGGGTGAGAAATTATTTGAAGAATTGTTCGCCCACGGTGAAGAATATCAGCCAACAGCGCACAGCAAAATCTTCATCGCCGCTGGCGCCAGCAACAATATTCCGCCCGACTTGCGCACGGATGTAGCGCTGCTCGAACAGGTTGCGCGCGCGAACGACGATGCCGCCGCACGACGCATGCTGCGCCACATCGTCCCGGAGTACTGCCCGCCGCTGCCCGCCCCGCCGATACCTGTCGCCGAAAATACGCCCTATCCTGTGCTGGTGCGTCCATTGCAACCGCTGATCGGGGGTGGACGATGATGAGCGATATGATGGTCAATACACCCGCGCCGGATAACGCCAGCGTCCATCTGATGCGCAGCGAATGTCTGCCCCAGGGTGCATCGCTGTCGATTGAATCGCTGCTGACGCTGGCTGCCGCGTCGCCGGCAGCAGCGGCGGAACTGGCGCAACAGTGTGTCAACGCGGTTGATGCTGTTCAACTGTCAGCCGATCCGGAGACTGCCATCGAACTTCTGATGCGGGTAACGGACGTGTGCGCCGGAACGCTGGGCGAAACCCACCCGGCGACGGGCGCGCTGCGCTGCCGGTTGGGTGATCTGTTGCTGGCGGAGCGACGCCTGGAACAGGCGCGGCAGCAGTACGAAATCGTTCTGGCAGCGCACCGTCCCAGTGTGTTTGGCGATAGCGACGCCATCGCCCGCGCTCTCAGCGGTCTGGGAGATGTGCTGCGCACCGAACGCAAATACGTTGCAGCGCTGACATGCCTGCAACGAGCGCTGCGGCGTCAATCCGAAGCGCACGGCGTCCACCCCGCAACCGCGCAGACGCACACCCGTCTCGGCGCGCTCTGGTTCGAGCAGCAACGCTACGCCACGGCGCGGTTTCACTTCCAGGAAGCGCTGGCAATCCGCGAAGCGACCCTGGGACCGCGCGATCCGGCAACTGCCCAGAGTCTGCATAACCTCGGCGTCACGCTGGCGGCGCTTGGTGATCTGCGGAGTGCGCGGGTATGCCTGGCGCAGGCGCTGGCGATCCGCGAGGATCGGTTGGGGCGCACCCATCTGGCGACAGCGCAAAGCCTGGAGGCGCTCAGTCGGGTGCTGGCAGATCTTGGTGACGACGAGAGCGCACAGTACTGTCTCGAGCGCGCCGCCGCGCTCTATCGTCAACATTCAGGGGACGGTCATCCAGCCGGTGCTGCGGTTGCGGTGCAGGTGAATCGTCGGCAGCGCGGCGGCGCGCGCTGGATGAATCTGTTGCGGAGGGAACCATGAAACGCATCTCAGCGGTGCATGTCGGGCTGTTTCTGATACTCTGCCTGCTCTTCAGCAGCGCAATGGCGGAAGACCGCCCGACAACTGCACCGCCGTCAACCGAACCGCTAACCGTACTGGCAGATGTCGAAGGGTTGGGTCATCGTATGACCGGGGTTTATGTCATCCGCCGCGCAACCGATGGCAGCGGCAGGGTATTCTGGAGATTTCGCGGCATGCTCGATGGGGAGTTCGAAGAGGTCGATGGCGAAGCGTTCGAGCGCTGGTCGCTCGATGGCAGCGTGACGGTCGAGTTGACGCAGTTCAATTATCCCGGTTTCACGCTCGATCAACTGCCTGCGCGTCGCATGACCCTGATGCCGGGGTGGGATGGGTTGATCGTGATCGCCGGCGTGCCACTGGCGGTCAAGGGTGAATTCAAAGCGCCGACAGCGGGCAGTTCGCCGGTGCTGGTGGTGACCAATGCCGGTCGCGGTGCACGCGTCATTACTGAATTGCCGAATACAGCGGGATCGCCCGATCGGGAAGGAGCACAGCAGCCATGAAGAGTGGGAAAATTTCGACATTGTGGCATCACCCGTTCGTTATGGTTGGACTTGCAATCGCGCTGATTCTGCTTGGGATCGGTGCAGCGTACATGGTATGGTTGAATATGCTGCGCGATCAGGAACGGCTCAACCCTTCCACCGAACGCCTGCTGGAAGTCGGCGACGGTCAACGCATTCCTCTGGCGCAACCAGACCCCACGCCGGTTCCAACTGCACAAGCCATTCCTGTTGCAGCAACCAACCCGGAGAGTACGCCAGCGCCATCCGCCACGCCGGAAGTGTTGCCGCCAGAGCGCCTGATCATTCCGCGTATTAATGTCGACTGGCCCATCACACCTGCGGATGTTGATCACCTGCCGAAGTTCCGCGGCGTTGGATGGATATTCGGCAGCGCTTTCCCCGGCATGCCCGGCAATATGGTGCTGACCGGGCATGCTGGCGGACCATACGCGACGCTGACGCGCCTCCACGAGGTGCAACCGGGCGATGACATTCTGGTGCAAACAGAGACAGCCACGCATCGCTACCGCGTCCAGACGATCTACGAAACAACCCCGGACGACGTTCTGGCGATGGCGCCCAGCGATAAGACGATTGCCACGCTCATCACCTGTAGCGGCGACTGGATTCCAGAACGCCAGACGAACGCGCGACGACTGATCGTTGTGGCGGCGTATGAGGGGATGGCACGCGAAGGCGCTGGGGGCTGAAACGTGCGAAGTGCGCCGGTTCCTTGCCTCTGCCTGATGGCGATGAGTTTCAAGAACTGAGACATTTCTCGGATACGTTGACTATCTTCGCGTCTGCCGTGTTGCGTGAGGCGCCCGCTTCCGGCGGCGTGTGCAGCCCCGTCCAACAGACCTTATGAGCACGGCGCTCCTTATCTCCGCGTCTCCGCGTGAGCCGGTTCAATGCATGCGGCCAACAGACCTTATGAGCACGGCGCTCCCTATCTCCGCGTCTCGGCGTGAGCCGGTTCGATGCATGCGGAGACGCGGAGCACACGGAGCGTAGACCGGAATGTATTTCGGTCACCGTGTGGGGTGCGTCATTCCCAGAAGTGTTGAACCTTGCCCGACAGGTTCAACCCTGGTGGGTCGGCAGCGCAGGAAACGCCTCAATCGCTCCCCAACCGACTACATCGTGATGTGGTCCGTTTTCGCCTGCCCGGAGATACACTGCGGGCAAACGAAAGGAGTTGCCATGACCACCACAAACTCTCCGTCCCGCCGCCGTTTTCTCAAGGCTGCCGGACTGACGATTGCCGGCGCGACATTGACCTGCGCCGGTCTCGGTGTTGCCGCGACTCGTCCGCCTGCCGTCGAGTTGCCCGACAGAACGCTGGAAGGAGAACAAGCCGTGAACAACCGTATCCTCGTGACCTACGCCACCCGCGCCGGTTCAACCGCCGAGATCGCGACCGCCATCGCCGAGACCCTGGCAGCCCGTGGGTATTCTATCGATCTCAAACCGGTGAACGAGAAGCCCGACCTGAGCGGTTATGCCGCCGTGGTGCTCGGTAGTGCCATCCGTATGGGACGCTGGCTGCCCGAAGCGGTAGATTTTGTCAAAGCGCATCGGGACTCCCTCAACGCCGTGCCGGTTGCGCTGTTTACCGTCCATATGCTCAACACCGGCGATGATGAATCCAGTCGGACGGGACGCCTGGCATACCTGAACGACATTCGACCGCTGCTGCCCGGCGCGGGAGAGGTCTACTTCACAGGTGCGATGGATTTCAAGCGCCTGTCGTTCCTCGATCGCCTGATTGCGAAGATGGTCGGAGCGATCGAAGAAGACCGGCGCGATTGGGGTGCGATCAAACAGTGGGCCCGCACCGTCGAGGTGGGATGATGCACTCACCCGACCGGAGCGCCAGAGCATGGGCAATCTCATCTTGGGCTTCAGGACACCCACACTCCCCCTTCTCCCACAAGGGGAGAAGGGGGTTGGGGGGATGAGGGGACAATGCGCCTTCCCTCCGGCTACCCCATTCGCCGCGGCATCAGCACTGTGTAATCGAAGTCGAGCACCACCGACGGATCGTAGGCGCCGTCAGGATTCTGGTAGGGAAAATCGTGGCACGGGCGATCCTTGGCGGCGACGGTGCGCACCCGCAGCGCGCCAATATCGGTACGACCAGGAATTTCCATTTTCGCCAGAATTTCCGACCAGGCGTAGATCGTGTCGCCGGCGAAACTCGGGTTGGTGTGACGACCACTGTTGATTGCAGCAATGCTCAGCGCATTTGCCAGTCCGTTGAACGAAAGCGCACGCGCCAGACTGATGATATGCCCGCCGTACACAATCCGCCGCCCGAACCGCCCTTCCTTCTCGACATGCTGGTTGAAATGCACCCGCGCCGTGTTCTGGTAGAGGCGCGTCGCCTGCATGTGCTCGGCTTCTTCGATAGTCACGCCATCAACGTGGTCGATCTTCTCGCCCACCTCATAATCGTCCCAAAGATAGGGACTTCCCGCATGCGCCAGGTTGTATGCGCCCGGCTGCACCCGGTAGGGTGCAACCAGGTCCTCGACCGCGACCGATTCGGGGAGCGTTGGCACAACCGTCTCCGGCGCCGGCGCGTTCGGGTCTCGTTTGCGCACCATAACCCAGCGGGTGTACTCAAGCACCATCTCGTTGCGCTGATTGACCCCTACCGAATGCACATAGACCACGCCGGTCTTGCCGTCTTTGTTCTGCCGCAACCCGATGACGGTCGATGTTGTTGAAAGGGTGTCGCCGGGATAGACAATCGCCCCGAAACGTCCGCCCGCATAGCCAAGGTTGGCAATCGCATTGAGTGAAATATCGGGCACCGTTTTGCCGAAGACGATATGGAACACGAGCAGACTGTCGAGCGGCGCGCGCTCCAGCCCCAGCGTTTGAGCAAAAGGAGTCGACGAGTTCAGCGCAAAGCGTGTGCCGTAGAGTGATGTGTACAGCGCCACATCACCCTCGGTGACGGTGCGCGGCGTGGCATGCACGATCTCCTGCCCCAAACGAAAATCCTCGAAGAAATTGCCGGGATTCGTTTTGACGCTCATGCCTTCCTCCCGCGTTCAGAAGCCATACGCCTGCGCCAGGTCGGGGTCCTTCTTCGCAATCATGCGCGCCAGATCGACAATCACTTTCGCCTGCTTCCAGGTCGCGTCGTCCTGCATCTTCCCGTCGATCATAGCGACGCCGGAGCCGTCGGGCATGGCGTCGAGGATGCGTTTGGCGAACAATACCTCGTTGACATCGGGGCTGAAGACGCGCTTGGCAATCGGAATCTGGTTCGGCGCCAGCGACCACGCGCCGGTGCATCCCAGCAGGAACGCATTGCGGAACTGCGCTTCACACGCCGCTTCATCCTTCAGATCGCCGAACGGACCGTAGAAGGCGCGCAACCCGTGCGCCACGGCGACATCCACCATGCGCGCAATCGTGTAATGCCACAGGTCTTGCTGGTAGAACGGGCGATGCTCCTGACCTTCCTGCGGGTCGGCAAGCACGCCGTAGAACGGATGCCCGCCGCCGACGCGGGTGGTCTTCATCCCGCGCGACGCCGCCAGGTCCGCCGGTCCCAGGCTGAACCCGTGCATGCGCGGGCTGGCGCCGGCAATCGCCTCCAGATTCATCATACCCTGGGCAGTCTCCAGCAGGGCGTGGATCAGGATCGGCTTCTGAATCTGGTGTTTCGCCTCCAGCAGCGCCAGATACTGATCGACGAAGTGGATGTCCCATGGTCCTTCCACCTTCGGGATCATCATGACATCGAGTTTGTTGCCGACAGCCGCGACAATTTCGGCAATGTCGTCGAGCACCCAGGGGCTGTTGAGGGCGTTGACCCGCACCCACAGCGCGGTATCGCCAAAATCGGTGGTGCGGGCGACGTCGATGAAGCCAGCGCGCGCCGCTTCTTTGGCATCCATCGGAATGGCGTCTTCCAGATTGCCGCACAACACATCAACCTGTTTTGCCACATCGGGGATGCGGGCGCGAATTTTTTCGATATGCGGCGGAAAGAAATGGATCACGCGCTCAGGACGCACCGGCAGTTCGCGGATCGGTTGCGGAGCGCCAACCGCCAGCGGCTTGTAAAAGTGAATAGGGAGTTTCATTGGTCCTCCTTATGCTTCTTCAGGTCCGGCGACAATCCCTTCATCGTGCAGTTTCCCGACTTCACCTTCGCTCAAGCCGATCACCTCCAGCAGGATTTCGTCGGTGTGCTCGCCGAGGCGAGGCGCCGGTTGCGGCGGCAACCGCGGCACATTGCTGAAATCGAGCGGCGATCCGGGCATCAGGTATGTGCCGATGCCGGGTTGATCCACCAGAGCGAACATCGGGTTGTTCGTCGAACAGTCAGAATCCTGGGCAATGGCTTCGCGCACGGTGCGGTACGGTCCCCACGTCACGCGGTGCTGCTCGAAGATACGCTGCACTTCGGCAAACGTGCGCGCATGAAACCACGGTTCCAGCAGTGCGGCAATCTCACGCCGCGCACGAAAGCGGTCTCCCTCATCGTCCATGTTGAGACCCAGACGCTCACCAAGCGCCTTGAACGCATCGGTCAGCCCCGTCGCCTTGCCGAGTGCGCTCCATTGCAGGTCGGTCAACCCCACCACCATCACCCGTTTGCCGTCGAGGGTCTCGAAATCGCGCCCAAACGCGCCATACAGGTAGTTCCCCTGTTTGGGGCGGTCGGTATCGTTGATCATCACTTCGGCGATCATGCCGAGATTGCCGATCATCGCCAGCCCCACATCCTTCAGCGCCAGTTTGACCAGTTGCCCTTCGCCAGTGAGCCGCCGATGGCGTTCCGCCGCCAGCAAACCAACTGCTATCATCTGCCCGGTGACGATGTCCCACGCCGGCAACACGTGGTTGACCACCTCGGGCGATGAGAACGGACCGGTCATGAACGGGAGCCCCAACTGCGGATTGACAGTGTAATCGACTTCTGAGCCGCCGTCCCGTCGCCCCAGCAGATTGACCATGATCAGGTCGGCGCGATGCGCCTTCAGCGCGTCGTAACTGAGCCAGCCGCGCGCCGGGAAGTTCGTGATGAACAGCCCTGCATTGTCGCCGGGCGCGCAGATCAGGTGCGTCAGTATCTCCTGCCCGCGCGGGTGACGAATATCGACGGCGATTGATCGTTTCCCTTTGTTGAGACCAGCCCAGAACAGGCTATGCCTGCCGTCCAGCGTCACGGGCCAGCGCTTGTAGTCGAGTCCGCCGCCGATGGGATCGAAGCGAATGACATCGGCGCCAAGTTGCGCCAGGGTCATGCCGCCGAGCGGCGCCGCCACAAACGCCGAACCTTCGACAACGCGCATTCCGCTGAGAATACCGTTCATTGTACGTTTCTCCGAGCCGAGAACCGAGAACTGAGAACCAGGAACCGAGAACTGAGAACCAGGAGCCGGGTCAGGGAACCTTCCCATGTTCAACGTTCTCACATTAAGAGTTCGACGTTCAACACCCTCCCACGTTCCACCTGCAACCTGCAACGCGCAACGCGCAACCTGCAACCTGCAACCCTGCGCCAGGTTCGGTCAGATCACCCGTCTGGCGCGCAGTTCGCCGATCTCGGCATCGCTCATACCGAGCAGATCCTTGAGTACCTCCTCAGTATGTTCGCCAAGCCGGGGTCCCAGGCTCTTGATCCGTCCAGGCGTTTCCGACAGTTTGGGCACAACGTTCGGCACAATGATCGTTTCGCCGGTATTGTCAACGTCGATGGCGACCAGATTGCGGCGCGCATGGAACTGACGATCACCGAAAATGTCGGCAATATCGTTGAGCGGCGCAGCCGGCGTCGCCGTTGCATAACAGCGTTCCAGCACTTCGGCGCGGGTCAACGAACTGCACCAGTCGCGCACGATTTCGTTCACATCATTCGCATGCTGGAGGCGCACCTTCTGATCGCCGTAAATGCTCGACGACGCCAGTTCGGGGCGTCCCATCGCATTCGCCAGGCGCGCAAAGAGTTTGTCGGTCGCGCACGAGATAGCGACCCACTTGCCATCTTTCGTCTGAAAATGCCCATGCGGGCAGGCAAAGTCGTTGTGGTGCGGACCATGCCGTTCGCGCACTTTTTTGTACATGCCATACGCTGGCACCAGTTCGTCGCTGCAACGGAATACCGATTCGTAGAGCGCCGCATCGATATACTGCCCGCGCCCGGTCTTCTCGCGATAGTGCAACGCGATCAGCACGCCGATGCACCCATACAACCCGGTCATATAGTCGCCCAGCGTTGTCGAACCCGGCGTCACCGGCGTTCCCTTCGGCATACCCGCCAGATACGAGATACCACCCACAGCGTGAGCAATGCGGGCGAATCCCGGTCGATCTTTGTACGGTCCCGTCTGACCATAGCCGGTCACCCGCAGCATGATCAGCCGCGGATTGATCTGACTCAGGACATCCCACCCCAACCCCCACTTTTCCAGTGTGCCGGGGCGAAAGTTCTCGCACAGCACGTCAGATTTTGCAACCAGTTCCTTGAAAATCCGCGCACCATCAGGATGCTGAAGGTTGAGGGTCACCGAGCGCTTATTGCGCGCCTCGCTGAGCCACGTCAGCGTATCGCCGTCGCGGAAGGTGGGAGTGCCGAAGCGACGCAGCGCGTCACCACCGAGCGGATGTTCGACCTTCAACACATCGGCGCCAAACTCGCCAAGCAGCGTGGCGCAGAAGGGTGCAGCGACCACCGTCGCCGCGTCGATCACGCGAATGCCTGCCAGCGGCAGGTTGCTTTCGTGTCCATCCATACCAGTTCACCTCATTCCACATCGCTCTGCGACGCATCAGATAATCTTGCGACTGCGCAGGCGCTTGATCTCATCGGCGGAAATGTTTAACAGTTCGCGGAAGACCTCATACGTGGCGTTGCCGAGTGGCGGACCCAGATTGGTGATACGTCCCGGCGTTTCAGAGAGGGTGGGCACAACATTCGGCACCACCACCCCGCCAACGCCTTCCGCCTCGATACAGGCAAGGTTGCCACGGGCGCGAAAGTGCTCATCTTCAAAAATATCGGCGATGCTGTTCAGCGGACCGACGGGCACCTCCTTTTCGAGACAGCGCCGCATGACTTCCTCGCGTGTCAACGAGCCGACCCACTCGATCGTGATCTGATTGACCGTATCGCGGGCTGCCAGGCGCTTACGCTGATCGCCGTACAGTTCGGGAGAGGCGAGTTCGGGACGTTCCATCGCTTCCGCCAGACGCTCGAACATCTTATCGGTCGTACAGGCGATCGCTACCCACTTGTCGTCTTTGGTACGGAAGTGCCCGTGGGGTACGGCGATAAAACTCCCGGAGCCTTCACGTTCACGAATCTTGCCGAACAATCCGTAAGCGGGGGCGATTTCGTCGAGCAGACGAAACACCGCCTCGTAAATCCCCACATCGATCACCTGACCGCGCCCGGTTTTCTCTTTGTGGCGCAATGCCAGCAGAATGCCGATCGCCCCGAACAGACTCGCCATATAGTCGCCGAGCGGCGCTGTGCCGGGCAGCACCGGCGTTTCGCCGGGGAAGCCAGCCAGGTACGACAAACCGCCAAATGCGTGCGCGATATGCGCAAAACCGGATCGACGGCGGTATGGACCGGTCTGCCCGTACCCCGACACACGCAGCATCACCAGACCCGGATTGGCTTTGCGCAGCACATCCCATCCCAGCCCCCACTCCTCCATCGTACCGGGGCGAAAGTTTTCGATCAGCACGTCCGACTTCGCCACCAGTTTGAGGAACAGTTCGACCCCTTCCCGCTGACGCAGATCGATGGTCACTGACTTGCGATTCCGTGCTTCGCTGAGCCAGGCGAGCGTTGCGTCGTGACGGGTAGTGGAGGTGCCAAAACGCCGCATTGGGTCGCCGCCAATCGGATGTTCGACTTTGAGCACCTCCGCGCCGAACTCCCCCAGGATCGACGCGGCATACGGACCGGCAAGAAAGTTACCCACGTCGATAACCCGAATACCGCTCAGCGGCATGCGATCAGGATTCTCCAATGATCGTTCCGCGAATGGCGTTTCCGCAAACGACGCCGCCGGAAAGGGGGAGGACTGTTCCTGCACCATCTCGCCCATACTGCTTGAATCCGTCGCTGGCGTCGGAGGCGTTTCGCCTGATCCTTCTGTGTGATCCGTCTCAGGTTTGGTCTGATTCACCGGTTTTGCCGAACGTGTTCCTTTTGTCATGAGCCTCCCTCCGCATCATTACGAAATCTACTGCTTGCTTCAGGTATGCACTGATCGTCGTCGGACGGATAATGGTCTTTGAATAAATGACTTCGCTGCAAAAACGCACCGCTGAGACGCCGAGCGCACAGAGAGTCAAAAAAACGAACCATCATCCATCCTGAAGCTCGCTGTCACGCAAAAAGAAGCACTTCTCTTCGTGCATACGATGTGCGCGATGCCCCATGGTACCGGGTATGCCTGACGGACGTGCAGCGCTGTGCAGGAAAGCCGCGGGATCATGTTCGCAAGATACGAAGAATAGTGTACCATATGAGGAAAAGACGGATAACATCAGGTATAGAATCGTTAACCATCCCCCCGGCATTTCTGTACGATACTTTTCCACAAGCATGCTCGTTTTCATCACCAGGTGACAGCAACCGTGTGGCTCACGGATGGGGCGCTGCACCATGAGCGCGAGTATAGGCGCCAGGGTTACACCAGCGCACATCAGAGCACGGAAGGAGGCGCTATGACATCAGAAGACTGGACAGCCTGGATCGGTCGGACGGAGCAGGTTGAAGATGACATCAGCCCGGCGCAGGCGGCGGCAGCGGCAGCGACGCTCGAACCACCCCCGCCGTTGCCGGTGAAAGGCTCGGCGCTGCCACCGCTCTGGCACTGGTTCTACTTCCTGCCGCGCGCACCGCAGTCACAACTCGGCATCGACGGTCACCCGCAGCGCGGCGGCTTCATTCCTCCCATTCCCTACCCGCGGCGCATGTTTGCCGGCGCGCGCATCCGCTTCCATTGCCCATTGATCATCGGTCAGCCCGCCTGGCGCGAGGGGGTCATCCGCAATGTCACCCTGAAATCGGGGCGCAGCGGTCCACTCGCATTCGTGACCGTCGGCTACGGCATCTACCAGGAGGGCACGCTCTGCATCGAAGAGGAGCAGGACATTGTGTACCGCGAGCCGGGCGCTGCCGTGCCTGCGCCTGTGCCGATCGACCTGCCGCCGCCGCCGGAGGGTGCATGGGTCCGTACCGTTACGCCGGATACGCGCCTTCTTTTCCGCTTCTCGGCGCTGACGTTCAATGCCCATCGCATCCATTACGACCGACCCTACGCCCGGCATGAAGAAGGGTATCCGGGGTTGGTCGTCCACGGACCGTTGACCGCTGTCATGCTCATGGAACTGGTGCGCCACAACACTGCGCGCCCGATTGTCGGCTTCAGTTTTCGCAGCCAGGCGCCGCTGTTCGACCTGGCGCCATTCCGGTTGATCGCCCGCCCCGACGGAGACCGCGTCGAACTGGAGGCGCAGGGACCCGATGGCGCAACCGCACTCAGCGCCGTGGCGGAACTGGGGGAGGGTTGAGGGTTGAAGGTTGAACGTTGAACGTTGAACGTTGAACGTTGAACGTCAGGAAGGTTGAAGGCGGCACGTGGCGGGTTGAGCGTTGAACGTTGAACGTCGGGAAGGTTGAAGGCGGCACGTGGCAGGTTGAGCGTTGAACTCTGTGTGCATCAGACCGGCTCACGCGGAGGCGCAGAGAGCGCGCAGGTCTTGCAAGGTCTGTCAGACGAGGCTGCACCCGTCGCTGGAAACGAGCGCTTCACGTGCCACCTCGAGGCGGCGCCGTGGAGGGCACGGCATGCCGTGCCCCCACCCGTCGCTGGAAGTGGTCGCCTCGCGTAACGCGGTAGACCCGGACGAGGGTCAACGTATTTGAGAACTGCTATAATTCTCAACCTTCATCTATGGAACTCGATGACAAACTCAAAGCGGAGTTGATCGCAACCGCTCGATCACTGAAAGGCAGTGAGCGCCGCATCTTCATGGCGCGCACGGTCAAAATGCTCGGTCCCGGCGGGCAGCGCCTCGCCGAACGCGAACTCGGCTGGAACCGCGCCACCATTCGCAAAGGGATGCGTGAACTGGAGAGCGGCGTGATCTGTCTCGATGGCGCTCACCTGCGGGGGCGCAAACCGCTCGAGGAGCGCCTGCCGCATCTCCTGCGCGATATACGCGACCTCATCGAAACCTGGCGCCGCGCCCATCCCGAATGTCGCAACGATGCCCGCGCACCCTGCATGAGCGCGGAAGATGTGCGGCGCGCGCTGATCGAACAGAAGGGGTACTCCGACAGTATTCTCCCCTCGCTGCAAACCATCGCCGCCCGCATGCGCGCACTCGGCTATCGCCCGCGTCGCTCGATCCGCTACCTGCGGCGCCGACGCGACCGGTAGTAGCGGCGTGGGATGCACAAAAAGTATAAACTTGATCACATCGCAATTTTCGGTAACAATCTCTCCACGCATAAACAGCCGCTCATCTGCTACACTCTCAACCACAACAGCGGACCTCTTCTCTGCACAAGATCCCGGTCTACAAAAATCATGGATCAATGACGAGGCGATTGCAGCGGCGACGGCTGCGATCACAGTCAGCGTTTCCGGCGGAAGTGACCGCTTCACGCTTCTCTGAACGTCACATTCAGTCGGAAGGAACATGTCGGTAGAGAGAAGGCTGCTGACCTGCATCCTTTCCAGGTTCCACGTACCCAACCCATCCGTTGCTATCCGAATGTTAGTGGAGGGAGATCATCATGGAAGCGGAAATGCGCGCCTTTGTCGACTCATTGCGCAAGAACATCACTGCCGAGGATGTGGTCAATCTCGAAGCGTGTCTGAACTGCAAGATGTGTGGTGAAGCCTGCGCCTGGTATCTGGTCACCGGCGACGAAAAACTGCATCCAACCCACAAAACCGGTTTTATACGCCAGATTTACCAGCGCTATATGACGGTCGAGGGACAGATTGGAGGCGCGCTCGGACTGGTTCCCACACCCACGGTCGCCGATCTTCAGGAGAACATGCGCTATTTCTGGGCATGCACTGCCTGCGGACGCTGCACCCTCGCCTGTCCGACCGGCATCAGCATCCGCCGGATTGTGCGCCTGGCAAGGGCAGCATACTCCGACTCCGGATTGAGCCATGCCAACCCTACCATCCGATCGATTGTCGAAAACACCGAGCGCTACCGCCACAGTTTCGGCTTGACCGTCCCCCAGGTGATCGGGCGAGTCGGGCTTTTCCTGCGCAGCGAAGGAATCGAAGTGCCGGTCGATGTGCACGGCGCCGAGATGCTCTTCGTCTGCCCGGCAGCCGGCAACACCAAAATCCCCGATTACGGCATCAAGCTGATCAAGATCCTCAATGCCGCCGGGGTCAGTTACACGGTCTCACCATATGTGATCGACACCGGCACCGAGATCGATCATATTGCCGTCCACCACAATCTTTCGCGGCAAATGCTGGAGGAGTGGGAGCAGGAGGCGGATCGGCTGGGTGTCGAGAAGATCCTGCTGGTGGAATGCGGCTGCGATGCGCGCACGCTCTACGCTGAAGCGTCGGAAACGCTGGGACGTCCGTTCCGCTACCCGATCGTCAGTGTCGATACATTGATGCTCGATCTGATCAAACAGGGACGCCTGCCGGTGGAGAAGATCGACACAAAGATCACCCTGCACGACCCATGCTACGCCACCCGTCTCTCCGGTCTCGGCGACACCTTCCGCGAACTGTTGAACCTGGTCTCCAACAATTTCATCGAAATGACCCCCAACCGCGAGCACAACTACTGCTGCAACGGCGGCGCAGGCGGCATGCGTCTGCCGGAAAACACCGAACTGCGCCGCAAGATCTCGGTGCTGAAAGCCAATCAGATCCGTGCAACCGGCGCGGAGTATGTCACCTCGCCGTGCGTCGTCTGCACCCTCTCGCTGGAAGACACCTGCCACACCTATGGACTGGCGCAACCCGGCGAGCGCATGGCGCTGGTGCTGTTCGAGGTGGTCTACGATGCGATGGAACCGGCACTGGCGAAGCGCGGCGAACTGGATCGCATGTATGTTCCGGCAGAACTGCGGAACCGTGACCACGACTTCTTCCTGGCGCACAGCATCGAAGGGCGGATGGCGGCGCTGATGCAATCACCGGAGTTCCCGGCGCTGCTCGACTGGCTGGAGCGCGATGATATCGTCAAGCGTTTCAGCACGACCCATCCGCAGGTGTATGAGCATTTGCGCTCACTGCGTGAAATGACAACGCCGTCGATGCCAGCGCTGCGTGTGCGTGCAGTGGCAGATCAGTAGCGTTTCGTGTGAAACAAAGGGAGGTGTGCCATGATGATCATCGATGTGCTCAATATCGTTGCACCGGTTGCACTGGCGGTTTTTCTGATCGGCGTTGGCGTGCGCATGGGGCGCTTCGCGCTGGCGCTGGTGACGCGGCGTCGGTTTCGCGGCGTGACGCCGACATTCGAGCGTGCGCCGCGCCGCCTGGGGTTCTTCGAGGCGCTCCACGCCGTACTGTTCGGACCGTACCGTCATTTCTACAGGCGCGCGAACCCAACCTGGGGACGCGGCTATCTCTTCTACCACGTCGCTATCATCACCGAAGTGATCGGCTACACGCTCTCAGCGATCATCGTATTTGCGCACATCCTTTTGGGGCGACCGGTACCGGATGTGGCGCATCACCTGGAGGGGAGTTTCAACTACACGCCAGCAAATCTGTTGGCGATCATCTTCGGCAATGGTGAGCCGCTTCAAGCGCACTTTCTCTTCGGCGCCTTCGCTCCGTATTTCGTGGGCATCACCTGGATCGCCGTCGGATTTGCGGTTGTCGGCAACCTGCACCTGATGATCACCCTGCTGCGGAAGCGGAGCGGTGCAGTCGTAGCCGACATCGACCCTCCGGCGCACGGTTTGCGCACACCGGGACGCCTTCCGTGGGATCGGTTGTTGGTGCGCACGATCATCTTCTGTATCATCTGGACGGAACTGTTTGCGCGTCTGCACCTGTTTCCCGGCGTCGTCTACGTTCACGCACTGCTGGGGATGACCCTCTTCACGCTGCTGCCGTTTACCTACCTGTTCCACATGGTCTACAACTTCCTTGCCGTCTACTACGCCGTGCAGCGACGTATGGTGCGCACGATCGCCTGAACATTGGAGCGGCATGTTGGGACTCTGGAATGGACAATCCCCCTTCTCCCGTGTGGGAGAAGGGGGCAAGGGAGATGAGGGACAAAAGCGCTCTGGAAAGCAGAAAATCACTCATCGCTCCCCAGAAATCCACCCTTGAGAGAAAGGGGGTTGGGGATGAAGGGCAAACGCGCACGAGAATGCAGAAAACCCATGCTGCATTCATGTGCAAAAAGCGTTATAATCTGGTTACAGCATCAATTTGCATCTCTGAAAAGAAGCGTGTATAGTACGCATAGCGCGCTGTGGCGCTATTCTCCGCCTGTACCCTTACCCATCTCCATGACGACGATGGTCACCGGCGATGGCTGAAGCAGAGGAGGCGTCCTTGAACATCAGAAGCGCCGATTTACTCTTTACACCGATTCCTGAGCGGATCGCCCGTCTCCGCGATCTGGCGTACAACCTGTGGTGGACCTGGCATCCAGAAGCCCAGGATCTCTACCGTCATATCGACGCTGATCTGTGGGAAGAGGACTACCACAATCCGGTCGACTTTTTGCGCGACGTGCGGCAGCGCAAACTGGAGGAAGCGGCAGCCAACCCGGAATATCTGGCTGAATACGACCGGGTCATGGCCGCGTTCGACCGGTACATGGCTGCTGAAGACACCTGGTATCGGCGCACGTTTGGCAACGCCAACGACGTGACGATTGCCTACTTCTCGGCAGAATTCGGTCTGCACGAGTCGCTGCCGATCTATTCGGGCGGTCTTGGCGTGCTGGCGGGTGACCACGTGAAAGAGGCGAGCGATCTGGGCTTGCCGTTTGTTGCGGTCGGCTTCATCTACCCGCAAGGGTATTTCCGGCAGCGTCTGGACCAGAGCGGCTGGCAGGAGGCGATCTATTCCAAGTTGAACTTCGCCGACATCGCAGCCACGCAGGCGTTGACTGCCGACGGGCGTGAGGTGGTCGTCGAGGTCGATCTGCCGGGTCGCACCATCTACGCCAAGGTCTACCGCATTCAGGTGGGCCGGGTATCGCTGTTCCTGATGGATACGGACATTCATCCAAACAGTCCGCAGGATCGCGAGTTATCGGCGCGGTTGTACGGCGGCGACCAGGAGATGCGGATTGCGCAGGAGATCGTGCTGGGCATCGGCGGTGTGCGGGCGCTGCGTCAACTCGGTATTCACCCGACAGTCTGGCATATGAACGAGGGGCATTCTGCGTTCCTGGTGCTCGAACTGGTGCGTGAGAAGGTTGCTCAGGGCATGCCGTTCGATGAAGCATGGCGCGAGGTGCGCGCGCAATCGGTCTTTACCACGCACACGCCGGTTCCCGCCGGCAACGACGCTTTCCCGCTCCACCTGATGGAGAAGTACTTCAACCATTTCTGGCCCCATCTTGGATTGACCCGCGAACAATTCTTCGACCTGGCGCTGCAACAGCAGAGTTGGGGACCGACCTTCGCCATGACGGTGCTGGCGCTGAAGGGGTCGCACGCGCACAACGGCGTCAGCAAACTGCACGGTCACGTGGCGCGTGGCATGTGGCACTGGCTCTACCCGAATGTGCCGCAGGACGAGGTGCCGATCACGTCGGTAACGAACGGTATTCACAGCAGCACGTGGCTGGCGCCGGCCATGCGTCGCCTGTATGATGAAGCGCTCGGTCCCGATTGGGAAGAGGATCTCGACAATGTTGCACTGTGGGCGAAGGTGCGGGACATTCCCGACGAGCGGTTGTGGGAAGTGCGTCAGGCGCTCAAAGGAGAGCTCGTAGCAATTGCGCGCGAGCGCGTTCGTCAGCGTCATTTGCGCCTGGGATCGCCACCGCAGGTCTGGCCCGTGCTTGAACCGGAGATTTTCACAATCGGCTTTGCACGCCGGTTCGCCACGTACAAGCGCGCAACGCTGCTGTTCCGCGAGCCGGAACGGCTCAAGGCGCTGCTCAACCGCAGCGACCGTCCGGTGCAGATCATTTTTGCCGGTAAAGCCCATCCGGCTGACGATCCGGGAAAATTGTTCATCCAGCAGGTTTACCAGATGTCGCAACAACCCGGCTTCCTTGGGCGCATCCTGTTCCTCGAAGAGTACGACATGGCGCTGGCGCGCGCGCTGGTGCAGGGGGTTGATGTCTGGCTCAATACGCCGCGTCGTCCCTACGAAGCAAGCGGCACCAGCGGTCAGAAAGCGGCACTGAACGGCGTTGTCAATGTCAGCGTTCTCGATGGCTGGTGGCCCGAAGCGTATAACGGCGCTAACGGCTGGGCTATCGGCGAAGCGCGCGAGTACAGCAGTCAAGACGAGCAGGACTGGAACGACGCACAGCATCTGTACCGCATCCTGGAGCAGGAAGTGATCCCGACCTACTACGACCGTGGTTCCGACGGGATTCCACACCGCTGGCTGGCGATCAGCAAAGAGTCCATCGCCACCATCGCACCGGTGTTCAGCACCCGCCGTATGGTCAAGGAGTATGTGACCCGGTTGTACCTGCCGGTGGCGGAAATGCAGGCATAGTTGCTCACTGCCAGCAGGAGAATGTGCAGAGAAGATCTATGAAAAATCGGGGGTGGAGACGTGGCAACGATCCACGTTCACCCCCGATTGCTTCAGGATCAGAAACCGCTCAACCCTGACCCAGGCGTCGCTTCAACTCCTCAAATTCCGCGTCCACAGCGGTGTCACGCTCCAGATTGCGGAACTTGTTCTCCAGCGTATCCCCTTCGAGTTTCGTCATCGCCTCAGCCCGATCAAGGCGCTCATCGACGCGGCTCTCCAGTTGATCCAGTTTATCCATCGCCGAGATACGCGTCGCCTGACGCACGGTGCGCTGAATGGCTTCGTGGGTCTGCGCACGGTTCTTCTTCGCAATGATCATATCGCGCTTGGCCTGCACTTCGGCGATGCGTGTCTGCAACTGCACCAGCGCCTGCTCCAGTTGTTCGACCTGCTTCTCCTGCGCATCCGACTGATCGCGGTACTGCTCGTAGAGTTTGCTGGCCTGCACTTTGCGCGCCAAAGCGGCTTTTGCCAGCGCTTCATCACCGGCGCGCAGCGCTGCCTCTGCTTTGCGGTCCCAACTTTCCGTCTCTGCCAGATATTGCGCCTCCATCCGGTTCAGCCGCGCCAGGTCTGCCATTGCCGCCGCAACACTGGTTTTCACCTCATATTCCTGGTTGGCCAGCTGGCGCAGATACTCATTCGCCATTTTCTCCGGGTCCTCCGCGTTGTCGAGCAGGGCGTTGATGTTGGCGCTCAGAATGTCTCGGATGCGAACGAAGATCGACATGTCTCCAACCTCCCTTGAACTTGTACGTTTTCGTTTTCCTGAACAGGCGCGATGCTGCTGTCCAGCAGAGAACGGGCGTATCGCCTATCCATTCTAGCACAGCAGATCGGCGCTGTACACCCTGTATGTACGTTATTGTCGGGGTAATGTTGCACGGATATAATCATTACCGGCAGGCAACCTGCGACCTGCGCGCCTACCGGGGATCGTATGGCTGCATCGCCTGCCGAACCATCGCTGCTGCGGCGTTTCGCTCCGCGCATCGGGTTGATGCTTGCCGCACTGCTGACGCTTGCCTGGATACAGCGCCCCGATGCCCGGCTCCACGTCTTCTTTCCTGCGTTGCACGGCGATGCCGCGCTGGTGCAGACCCCAAACGGCTTGTATCTGCTGATCGACGGCGGCAGTGACCCGGATGCGCTGGTGACGGCGCTGGGGCGTCGCATGCCGTTCTGGCAGCGCGATCTGGCGCTGGTGATCCTCACATCGCCGGGAGATGCAGCGCAGGTCGCCGCCCTGGAGCGTTACCGGGCGCATCGGGCGCTGGCGCTGCCCTCCAGCGCACCAAATGCGACGCGCGACACCTGGCGGCGCTTGCTGGCGCGGGACGCAACGCCGGTGCGCGCACTTCGCGTCGGGCAGCGCCTGGAGATCGACGGAGTAACGATTCAGACGCTGGACTGCGACGATGCAGGGGCGTTAATTCGCCTGGATTATGGCGCCACCAGCGTTGTTTTCGCGCACAATGTCACCCCCGCTATGCTCGAACATCGCTTTACCCGTCGCGCCTCGCTCCTGGTCTACCCCTGGCAGTACGACCCGCATACTCCGCTGGTTGAGTCCCTCCATCCGACGGCGATCATCTTCAGCGATGGGCATCAGTCCCGCCATCCGCCAGAGCAGACCTACCACGAACGTGCAGTTGGCGGCGCACGCCTGTACCACGAACGGGTGGACGGCGACATCGAGTGGGTGAGTGACGGACGGCGCGCCCATATCATCATATCGGAACGCGCCGGGCAATAGATACGTTTTGCGACCGCGCAGAAGCGGTAGTATACTCTCACTATCCAGAGATTACCATGGTATAATCGGAACATCAGTTCGCAATTTTGTTGGAGGCTATCGATGAACCGTCACCATCCACCCATCCCTGTTGAAATCGAACGGCTTCCCAAACATTTACAACCGACATTTCTCAAACTCTATAGCGCAGATCATCCAGAAAATGGCGGCATGTATTTCCTTGAGCCAGACAACATCTACTGTGGCGATGCCCGCCAACTTTTGCCCCAAATAGAGCCGAACAGCATTGCCTTGAGTGTATGGTCGCCGCCATACTTCGTCGGGAAAGAGTATGAAGAGCATCTTTCCTTCGATGAGTGGAAAGATCTTCTTCGTACTGTGATACATTTACACTTTCCAATTATCAAGCCCGGTGGTTTTCTGGTCATCAACATTGCAGATATACTGGTGTTTAAGGATCCCCACATGCCTCGCATCCAGGCAGAGGCAGTCAACAGGAAGCGATCTCCCGTTACCAGGGAAGATATTCTGCGAGCAATTGAACAACACCCTGACTTTAATCGTTATCAGCTCGCAGAACTTTTAGGTTGCAGCGAGCAGACAATAGACAGACGACTCAACGGCAACAATATTCGCGGCGGTAAATATGACATCCAAACCCGAGTCAAGATCGTGGGGGGTCTTGTTGAAGAATGGGCGCTGGATGCAGGTTTTTTCACTTACGACCGGCGGATATGGGTCAAGGATGCTGCATGGGAAAACTCTCGCTGGGCAAGTCTTTCCTATCGCTCTGTTGACGAGTTTGAATATATTTTCTTTTTCTGGAAACCTGGTGTTACTAAGTTTGACCGGAGAAGATTATCTTCTGATGAATGGCGAGATTGGGGATCGAGAGGAGTATGGCGCATTCCCTCGGTCCGGTCAAACGATGATCACGAGGCAAAATTTCCGGTCGAATTGCCTTCCAGAGCCATCAAACTTCTTACTGATCCGGGAGATATTGTGTTGGATTGTTTTATTGGGAGCGGTACAACGGCAATCGCAGCGATCCGTGCCGGTCGTCGGTATATAGGCATCGATATTCTCCAGAAATATGTTGACCTGGCAAGAAATAATGTCAGGAGGGAACTACAGCAAATTAGTATGGAGATATAATTATGTTTTTGGATGAGAAATATCTGAAAGAAAACCCAGAAAAGGTAGAAGAGATTGAAAAATCAACCTTAAGGATGGTAGTTCAGGCCATTTACGACTATCGATCCAAAGCTCAAGAGATATTTGAGAAGGAGGTTGACCTTGTATCTGATATTGGCGAAGACATAACCAGAGAAGCTCTAGAGCGTCTGGGTATGCACAGAATCGACCAAAGGCTGTTCGGAAAAACCGACTATAAGTGTGCCTGTTATTTATTTCATCCAGACTACGCGGTAAGGCAGGCTCTTTTTGTTGACTCAAAAGCAGAGGAAGGCGGTTCACAAACTGCGACTCTGCAAATGTCTCAAATTTCGATGCGAGTCAGGCAAAAACGTTCCGGAAAATCCATTGATATTTCAGGAGAAATAGAGCCGCTAATAAAAATAAATGATAATCATTATCTGACAACGACTGTATTCGTTAAGTACAATTATAGGGTCGTTCAGTCAAGGAAAGAGTTAACTGGCATCCTCGTTACGGCTGTTCCTAATGGGATTTTGCAAGACACATATAATCCTGACGATAATGATACTATCTGGCTTGCCGGTCGGGACGCCCCCACGCGAAAAGAAAAGTTCAGAGTTCGTTTGAGCTTTGATCGTCTTAAAAAAAAGGCCGCGTGGCGCGTTCAGGTTATTCCAATGCCTCCTGATGACTTTCATTGGAACGCATAGTAAACCCTGGTTCCCAGTTCCCGGTTCCCGGTTCTCAGTTCTTGGTTCCTGGTTCTCAGTTCTTGGTTCTCGGTTCTCAGTTCCCAGTTCTCAGTTCTCAGTTCTTGGTTCTCGGTTCTTGGTTCTCAGGTCCCACACCTCATGCTTGCTGCCTTGCAAAAATTCCCCGCAACAATCGCGCGTCCTGTAGAGGTCGTGCGCGGCTATTCTCTCGAGACTCTGCGCGCCGACCTGGTAGCAGGCATAACCGTCGGGCTTGTGCTGCTGCCACAGGCGCTGGCAT
>Ga0197142_1000504_pt1 | contig 35839 bp, 34 predicted proteins | sample GBS60_MetaG_FD_148614 | JGI IMG/M metagenome (GOLD analysis project Ga0197142, IMG submission 148614) | Sediment microbial communities from Great Boiling Springs, Gerlach, Nevada, United States - GBS 60_MetaG | ecosystem: Environmental > Aquatic > Thermal springs > Hot (42-90C) > Sediment...
CCGGTCTTTCGTGTTCTGGGTGGAACGGCGGGGCCGCGCCTGCTACCTGCAAGCCACGCCGATCGACGTCTCGGCGATTCTGGCCGAGCGGTTGTTCGAGCGGCTGGACACGGTGGTATTAACCTCGGCGACGCTCGCCGTCGCCGGCGGCTTCGACTACATCGAGCGTCGGCTCGGGCTGCGGGGGGCCCGCTCGCTGATCGTCAGCGGGACGTTCGACTACGCCGAACAGGCGCTGCTGTATGTGCCCAAGCACCTGCCCGACCCGCGCGAGGCCGCCTTCCCCGCCGCGGCCGCCCAGGAGGTCATACGCCTGCTTCGGGCCAGCCGCGGGCGCGCCTTCGTGCTGTTCACCAGCTACCAGCAGATGCAGGCCCTCTACGACCGGGTCGCGCTTGAGATCGACTATCCGGTGCTCGTGCAGGGCACCGGGCCGCGCCATGCCCTGCTTGAGGAGTTCCGGAACACGCCGCACTCGGTGCTGTTTGCCACCTCCTCGTTCTGGCAGGGCGTGGACGTTCCGGGCGAGCAGCTCAGTTGCGTTATCATCGATAAGTTGCCGTTTGCCGTTCCGACCGATCCGGTGGTGGCGGCTCGCATCCGCGCGGTGAAGGAGGAGGGCGGTGACGCCTTCTATGAGTATCAGGTGCCGCAGGCGGCCCTGTTCCTCAAACAAGGTTTTGGCCGGTTGATTCGCAGCCGCTCGGATCGCGGGGTGCTCGCCCTGCTGGACAACCGGATTCTTCGGCGGCCCTACGGCCGCCTGTTTCTGGAGAGTCTGCCGCCCTACCGGCTGACCACTCGCATCGAGGACGTCGAGAGTTTCTTCCATGTTTGAAGTCGCCGTCGAACAAAGCTTCGCCGCCGCCCATGCCTTGCGCGGTTATCGCGGCAAGTGCGAGCACATCCACGGGCATAACTACCGGGTGAGGGCGACCCTGGAGGGCGAGCAGGTTGACGCCAACGGCCTGCTCGTGGACTTTGTCGACGTCAAGCGGTGGCTGAAGCGGTCAATCGAATACCTGGACCACCGCTTCGTCAATGAGCTTCCGCCGTTTGACCGGCTCAATCCGACGGCGGAGAACATGGCGCGCTACTTCTACGAGGAGCTCGAGCGCGCCTTGGGCGAAGCGGGCCTCAACGGCGTGCGGCTCAAGGAAGTGACAGTCTGGGAGACGGAGACCTCGCTGGCGACCTACCGGCGATAAGCGAGCGCGGCGACGCCGCCTCAGCGGCCGTAATAGGCGGCGTTGCGGGCGGCGAAATGGGCCCACTTCTCCGGCAGCTCGTCCAGTACGAAGATGGCCGAGACCGGGCAGACGGGCACGCAAGCGCCGCAGTCGATGCACTCCTCGGGGTGGATGTAGAGCATCTCCTCCTTTTCGAACTCCGGCTCATCCTTGCGGGGGTGAATGCAGTCGACCGGGCAGGCATCGACGCAGGCGGTGTCCTTGGTGTTGATGCAAGGCTCGGCGATCACATAGGCCATAACGTGTTCTCCCAGAGAGGCGGAAAACTCCATTATACGGAGTCCTCGCCTCTGCTGACGCGCAACCGGCCGCAAGCGGCACGCGCGCGGCGGAGGCTGCGCTAGAATTGAATTTCCTCCATGGGCAGGCGAATCCGCTCGACGACGATCCTGTGCGTACGCAGGGCCGGCAAGGTCGTCATGGCGGGTGACGGGCAGGTGACGCTGGGTCAGGAGGTTCTCAAGGCCGGGGCCAACAAGCTTCGCCGCCTCTTTCACGACAGGATCGTCGCCGGTTTTGCGGGATCGACGGCGGATGCCTTTTCGCTGTTTGCGCGCTTTGAATCCAAGCTGGAGTCGCACAGCGGCAACCTGGCCCGCAGCGTGGTGGAGCTGGCCAAGGAGTGGCGCACCGATCGCGTGCTGCGGCACCTGGAGGCGCTGCTGCTCGTGGCCGACGCCGAGAAGATGTACATCGTCAGCGGCTCCGGAGACGTGATCGAACCGGACGAGGACGTGGCGGCGATCGGCTCCGGCGGCCCGTTCGCCAAGGCGGCGGCCACCGCGCTGCTTGAGAACACGAACTTGAGTGCGCGCGAGATCGCCGAGAAGGCCATGGCGATCGCGGCGCGCATCTGCATCTACACCAACGAGCACATCACCTATCAGGAGCTGGGGTAAATTATGGTGATTTATTTGCCGAGTCAGGCCACCGAGGCCGGACCCCTGCTCGATGAACTGACTCCGCGAGAGATCGTTCGGGAGCTCGACAAGTACGTCATCGGCCAGGCCGAGGCCAAAAAGGCGGTGGCCATCGCCCTCCGCAACCGCATCCGACGGCAGAAGCTGGACCCGGAGATGGCCGAGGAGGTCTATCCGAAAAACATCCTGATGATCGGCCCGACCGGCGTGGGCAAGACCGAGATCGCGCGGCGCCTGGCCAAGCTCGCCAACTCGCCGTTCCTCAAGGTCGAGGCGAGCAAGTTCACCGAAGTGGGATACGTGGGCCGCGACGTCGACTCGATGATTCGCGACCTGGTGGAGATCGCCATCGACATGGTACGGGAGGAGCGGCTGGAGGAGGTGGCCGACCGGGCCGAACGCAACGCCGAAGAGCGCCTGCTCGACCTGTTGATGCCGCCGCAGCCGGATTCAAGCGACGCCACGGCGGAGAAGACGCGCGAGAAGCTCCGCGAACGGCTGCGCGCCGGCCGCCTGGACGATCGCATCGTCGAGGTGGATGTGCCCGAGCGAGGCCCGACCTTCGAGATCGCCACCAACATGGGCATCGAAGAGATGGACATCAGCCTCAAGGATGTCCTGCCGGGCATCTTCGGAAGGCGCACCAAGAAGCGTAAGATGCGCGTGGCCGAGGCGCTTGAGTATCTCATTCAGGAAGAGGAGCAGAAGCTCATCGACATGGACCAGGTCACGCGCGTCGCCATCGAGCGGGTGGAGCGCAGCGGCATCATCTTCCTCGACGAGATCGACAAGATCGCCGGGCGCGAGACCGGTCACGGGCCGGACGTCAGCCGCGAGGGCGTTCAGCGCGACATTCTGCCGATCATCGAGGGAACCACCGTCAACACCCGCTACGGATTCGTCCGCACGGACCACATCCTGTTCATCGCCGCCGGCGCCTTCCACGTCTCCAAACCGAGCGACCTGATCCCGGAGCTTCAGGGTCGGTTCCCGATTCGCGTCGAGTTGAAGTCGCTCACCGAGGAGGATTTCATCCGGATCCTCAAGGAGCCGAAGAACGCCCTGGTCAAACAGTACACCGCGCTGCTTGAAACCGAGGGCATCACGCTGAAGTTCACCGACGATGCGCTGGAGGAGATCGCGCGCATGGCGGCGCGGGTCAACGAGTCGGCCGAAAATATCGGCGCCCGCCGGCTGCACACCATCATGGAGAAGGTTCTCGAGGAGGTTTCCTTCGAAGGGCCGGATCTGCGCAAGAAGTTCGTCCGCATCGACGGCGATTATGTCCGCAAGGCGCTGGCCGATATCGTCAAGGACCAGGATTTGAGCCGCTACATCCTGTGAGCGCGCCGATGGGCAGGCTCTCAAACGGGCTCCCGGCGCTGGCGGCGCTCACCCTCGTCGGCTGCGGATATGTGGGAGATCCGTTACCGCCCTCGCTCAAGATCCCCCGGCCGGTCTCAGAGCTGACCGCGTTGCAGCGCGGCCAACGGATCCTGATCGAATTCCATCTGCCCGAGCTTTCCACCGACGGCGTTTCGCTGAGGCGTTTGGGCGAGATCGACCTGCGCATCGGCGCCGAGGGGGTCAACCCCTGGCGCCGCGAAATCTGGGAGGCGCACGCCTACGCCATCCCCGTCGCACCCGCCGAACCCGGCGCGCGCGTGCGGGTCGAGACGCCGGCGGGGAGTTGGATCGGGCGGGAGGTCATCATCGCCGCACGCGTGGCGGGGCCGACCGGACGGTTCTCGGACTGGTCGGAGTTTTGCGCGCTCCAGGTGGTGCGCCCCCTGCCGGCGCCCGAGGCCCTGGCCGCCCAAGACCGGCCCGATGGCGTCCGCCTGGCCTGGCAATGGCCGGATGCGCGCGCGGCGCGCTTTCGCATCTGGCGGCGGCGGGGCGAGCAGAACACCCTCGCTTTGGCGGCAGAGACGGATCGGCCGGAGTGGACCGACGCCGAGGTGGAATACGGCGTGGCCTATTCCTATCAAGTGCAGGCGGTTTTGCGCGCGGGTGACGACCTGGCGGAAAGCGAGCCGAGCCGGCCGGTTTCGATCACGCCGGAGGACCGGTTCCCGCCGCCCGTGCCCTTGCGATTGAGGGCGGCAGCGGCGCCGGATCGCGTGGAGCTGAGCTGGGAGCCGGCCTCCGACGAGCCGGGTCTTACCTACCGGCTCTGGCGCTCTCGCGATGACGCTCCGGCGGAACTCCTCGCCGAGCAGCTCACCCAGCCCGGCTACAGCGACCGGAGCGTGAGCAGCGGCATGCGCTATACTTATGCGGTTTCGGCCGTCGACCGCCTCGGAAATGAGAGCGAGCGTTCGGAGCCGGTCGAGGTGATTCTTCCATGAAACCGCTCAGGCCATGACCCGACACGTGCGCTTCAGTCTGAATCTTGACGCCCCGGCCAATCTGCCGGACACCGACCCGAGCGTTCGCTACGGCATCCTCGAGGGCGAGCGGATTGTCGAGACGCCGCCGCTCGAGGCCCGGGCGCTGGGGCCGACCTACCGGCTGGATGAGGTCCGCCTTCTGCCGCCCTGCTGGCCTTCCAAGATCGTTTGCGTGGGCAGAAACTACGTCGAGCACGCCAAGGAGCTCGGCAATCCCGTGCCCGCCGAGCCGCTGATCTTCCTGAAGCCGCCGTCGGCGCTGGCGGCCCACGGCGATGCGATCGTCTATCCGGCGCTCTCGACCGCCGTCAGCTACGAGGCCGAGCTGGCGCTGGTGGTCGGGCGCCGGGCGCGGCGCATCAAGCGGGAGCAGGCGCTCGAGATTCTCTTCGGCTACACCTGCCTGAACGACGTCACCGCGCGCGATCTCCAGAAACGGGACAACCAGTGGACGCGCGCCAAGGGCTTCGACACCTTCTGCCCGGTCGGGCCGTGGATCGTGCCGCGCCGGGAGGTGGATCTGGCGGCGGTGCGCGTGCGCAGCTATGTCGACGGCCACAAGCGCCAGGATGCGCCGGCAAGCGAGATGATCTTTCCGGTCGATGTTATAATCGCCTTCGTTACCGAGTTTCTGACGCTGGAGGCGGGAGATCTGATCGCCACGGGCACGCCGCCCGGCGTAGGTCTCGTCGAGCCGGGCACGCAGATTCGCGTCGAGGTGGAGGGCGTCGGCGCCCTGGAAAACCGCGTCATTCGGGAGGGCTGAGCGATGAAGATATTCCTGGACACCGCCAATCTGGAGGAGATCGCCAGGGGCCTGGATCTGGGCATCGTCGACGGGGTGACCACCAACCCCACGCTGATCGCCAAAGAGGGCCGGCCGATGGAGGAGCAGATTCGGGCGATTTGCGAGATGGTGGAGGGCGACGTCAGCGCCGAAGTCGTCTCCACCACCGCCGCGGAAATGATCGAAGAGGGCCGGCGGCTGGCGCAGATCCATCCGAGGGTGGTGGTGAAGGTGCCGCTGACGCCCGACGGCATCAAGGCGACGTCGCGGCTGAGCAAGGAGGGCATTCGGCTGAACGTGACGCTGTGCTTTTCGCCGGCCCAGGCGCTGCTGGCGGCCAAAGCCGGCGCCTATATCGTCAGCCCGTTCATCGGCCGTCTGGATGACATTTCGGCCGACGGTCTGGAGCTGATCCGGACGATCGTGCGCATTTACGCGAACTACGGGTTCAAGACGCAGGTCCTGGCCGCCTCGGTTCGCTCGCCGATGCACGTGGTCGAGGCCGCCAAGGCGGGCGCGCAGATTGCCACGCTGCCGCTGAAGGTGCTCGAAGCGATGTTCCTGCACCCGCTGACCGACAAGGGTCTGGCTCAGTTCCTCCGCGACTGGGAACGGGCGTTTCAGGAGGTTGGCGCACGGGGCTAGCAGGATGCCCGTCGAGGCGAGCCTGATCGTGCTTGCGCTCGCCGCCGCGGCCGCCGGCGCCGCGGGCGCCCTCATTCTGGCGCGCTCCCGTCGCGGGGCGGCGGAGCGGGAACGGCGCCGGCGGCTCGAGGTCGCTCGGCGCGGCCGGATGAGCGACGGGATCGTAACCGATGTCGCAGGACAGACGGCCTATTACTCGTACTCGGTGATGGGGGTCGACTACGCCGCCTCGCAAGATTTAAGCGCCCTGCGCGATCGGCTCCCGGAAGATCTCTCCGCTCTCATCGGACCGGTTACGCTGAAGTACATGGCCAGGAATCCGGCCAACTCGATCATCGCCAGCGAAGAGTGGTCTGGATTCCACGGCCGCCATCGGCTTGGCAATAGGATCAATTCAACGACTGAGGAGATTCACGCAAGATGAACTGGCTGAAACCTTTCAAGCTTGGGGTTGCGATCGTCGCCCTGGCGACGGTCTTCTCCGCCGGTACGCTCCTGGCGGCAGGAAAACCGAAGACGGTCATCCACGTGGTGACGGTGAAATGGAAGGAGGGCACCACGCCGGAGCAGATCAAGGCAGCTCTGGACGGCGTGGAGAAGATGGGCCAGAAGTTTCCCGGCATCAAAAACGTCTGGCTTCGGACCATCAAGGCGCAGGGCGCCATGACGCACGCCATCGTCATGGAGTTCGAAAGCGAACAGGCGCTCAAGGAGTATGCCGGCAGCGCCGCCCAGAAGGAGTGGTACAAGGTCTACATTCCCATTCGGGAGCAGAGCATCACCTTCGACATCACCAACTAGCGGCTAGGAGTGGCCGAGCACCGGATGCGGCTCGTAGGGCTCGGCCAGCGCGCGGAGCTCGTCCGGCTCGAGCTTCAGGCTCAAGGCGGCGACGGCCTCCTCGAGGTGCTCCATTCTGCTGGCGCCGATGATAGGCGCCGTCACGCCCGGTTGCGCCAGCAGCCACGCCAGCGCGATCTGGGCGTTGGAGACGCCGCGGCGGCGGGCGAGCTCGGTCACACGCTCGACGACGGCGAAATCCGAGGGGCGATAGTAGAGCTTGTGGGCGTAATCATCCGTGCGGGCGCGTAACGTGTCTCCATAATCCTCGCGGCGGCGGTTGCCCGCAAGAAAACCGCGCGCCAGGGGGCTCCAGGGCAGGATGGCCACACCCTCGGCGCGGCACAGAGGAATCATCTCGCGCTCCTCTTCGCGGTAAACCAGGTTGTAGTGGTTCTGCATGCTGACGAATCGCGCGAGTCCGCACTGGTCGGCCTTGTAGAGCATGCGGGCGAACTGCCAGGCGTACATCGAGGATGCGCCGATGTAGAGCGCTTTGCCCGATCGCACCACCGCATCCAGCGCCTCGAGCGTCTCCTCAACCGGAGTCGAGGAATCGAAGCGGTGAATCTGATAGAGGTCGACGTAGTCCAGGCCCAGGCGACGCAGACTGGCGTCGATGGCGTGGCGGATATGTTTGCGGGAGAGGCCGCGCTGGTTCGGGTCGTCGCCGGTCGGGAAAAAGACCTTCGTGGCGATGACGACGCGCTCGCGCGAAACGCCGAAGTCCCGCAGTGCGCGGCCGAGGATCTCCTCGCTTGCGCCGTTGGAGTACATATCGGCGGTGTCGAAGAAATTGATGCCGAGCTCGAGGGCGCGACGAAGAAAGGGCCGGCTCTCCTCCTCCTCGAGCACCCACGGCCGCCATGCCTTCGAGCCGTAGGTCATGGCGCCCAGGCACAGCCGCGACACCTTTAAACCGGTCGATCCGAGATTGACGTATTCCATGCGGGTTCGAGGGGCTTTCAGAGCTTCAGCAGGCTGCGCAAGCGCTTGGTCTGCACCCGGCTCACCGGGATCTCCGTCTGGTTGCGGTCATCCATGCGCAACTGATAGCTCGATTTGAACCAGGGGATGACCTCCTTGATCCGGTTGATGTTCACCAGGTAGGAACGGTGCACGCGCCAGAAGATCTCCGGGTCCAGGTTGGCTTGCAGCTCCTCGATGGTGCGATAGTTGGATTGCCCCTCAATGCGGGTGGAGACCACCGTGATGACGCCGTCCTGGATCGTGGCGTAGATGACGTCGTTGGCGTCGACAATGAAGTTGCGATTGTTGGCCCGGATCAATAGCTTGGTGCGCTGCGCCGGCGGCCGTGCCGGCGGCGGCTCCGCCACGGGCGTCGCTTTGACCTTGCCGAAGATGGCGCGCCGCGCCCGCTCAAGCGTCAGCGCCAGACGATCCCGCTCGACCGGCTTGAGCAGATAGTCGAGCGCCTCCTGCTGGAAGGCTTCCACGGCGTAATGATCGTAGGCGGTCACCAGGACGAACCGCGGCAAGGGCACGCCGCGCTCGCGCAGCTTGCGGATGACGCCCAGCCCGTTGAGGCCGGGCATCTGCACGTCGAGAAACACCAGGTCCGCTTCGACGGTCTCCAGCAGATCGACCGCCTCCAACCCGTTCCGTGCGGTTCCGACCACCTCGACGCCGGGAAACTCGCGGAGCAGGTAGGCGAGCTCGTCGGAAGCCAGCCGTTCGTCGTCGACCAGGACCGCCCGCAACGTTTGCGTCTCCCGCCCAGCCATCGGAATGCTAGTATAGCAGCTTGCGCGCCTGAGTCCTCCTCAGGTGATTCCGTTGAAAGGAGTTGTCGGCTTGCCTACACAGGAACCCGTAAAAATCGCCCCGGCCGAAGGACGGCTCGGCGTCCTCATCCCGGGCTTGGGGGCGGTCGGGACCACGTTTATCGCCGGGGTGGAGGCGGTGCGGCGGGGTCTCGGAAAGCCCTTCGGCTCGCTGACGCAGATGGCGACCATCCGCCTGGGCAAACGGACCGAAGGGCGTACCCCCCTGATTCGCGACTTCGTTCCCCTGGCGAGTCTTGAGGACCTGGTCTTTGCCGGCTGGGACATCTTCGAGGACAACGCCTATGAAGCGGCGCTGAAGGCCGGGGTGCTCGAGCGGACGCTGCTTGATCAGCTTCGCGAACCGCTCGAGGCCGTCCGGCCGATGAAGGCCGTCTACGACCCGAACTATTTGCACAATCTCCGCGGCCCGAACATCAAGGAGGGCCGCTCGCTGATGGAGAAGGCCGAGGCCCTCATGGAGGACATCGAGAGCTTTCGGCGCAGCTCCGGCGCGGCGCGGCTGGTGATGATCTGGTGCGGCTCCACCGAGGTCTACCACAAGCCGGCCCCGGTCCACGAGACCCTGGCGGCTTTCGAGAAGGGCTTGTGCGCCAACGACCCGGACATCGCGCCCAGCCAGGTCTATGCGTACGCCTCGCTCAAGTGCGGGGTGCCGTTCGCCAACGGGGCGCCGAATTTGACCAACGACGTGCCCGCGCTGGTCGAGCTGGCGCGCGAGCGCCAGGTGCCGCACTGCGGAAAGGACTTCAAGACCGGCCAGACGCTGATGAAAACGATCATTGCGCCAGGTCTCAAAGCGCGCATGCTCGGCGTCACCGGCTGGTACTCCACCAATATCCTGGGCAACCGGGACGGCGAAGTTCTGGACGATCCGGCCGCGTTCCGGACCAAGGAGGAGACCAAGCTGTCGGTGCTCGACTACATTCTCCAGCCGCAGCTTTACCCGGACCTTTACAAGGACATCTGTCACCTGGTGCGGATCAATTATTACCCGCCGCGCGGCGACGCCAAAGAGGGCTGGGACAACATCGACATCTTCGGCTGGCTCGGCTACCCGATGCAGATCAAGGTCAACTTCCTGTGCCGGGATTCGATTCTCGCCGCCCCGCTGGTGCTGGACCTGGTCCTGTTTCTCGATCTGGCGCAGCGCGCCGGCCTGAAAGGCATCCAGGAATGGCTCTCGTTCTACTTCAAAGCGCCCATGACCGCGCCGGGCCTCTATCCCGAGCACGACCTGTTCATCCAGTTGATGAAACTCAAAAACACGCTGCGTTGGATGCGCGGCGAGGATCTCATCACGCATCTCGGACTCGAGTATTACGACTGAGCGTACGATGCGGGCGCTCGTCATCGGCGGGACGCTGTTTATCGGACGCCGTCTGGTCGAGCGGCTGCTCAAGGAAGGTCATGGCGTGGCGGTACTGCACCGCCGGAAAGCAGAGCACCTGCCGGCCGAGGTGGAACAGCTGCTGGCGGATCGCAACGACAACGAGGCGGTGAGGCGGGCCGTGGCCGGTCGGCGGTTCGACGTCGTCTTTGACAACGTCTACGACTGGGAGCGCGGTACGACCGCCGAGCAAGTGGCGGCCACCGCGCGCATTCTGGGCGACGGGCTCCGACGCTACGTTTTCATGTCCAGCGTCGCCGCTTACGGCGAGGGCTTGGACCATGCCGAGGAGGATCCCCTCGCGCCGGACGACCACCCGATCGCCTACGTCCGCCACAAAGCCGCAAGTGAGCGCGCTCTGTTCCGGCTCTGTCGCGAGTGCGGCCTCCCCGTCGTTACGCTTCGCCCGCCATTCGTCTACGGTCCGGGCAACCCGTTCTACCGCGAAGCCTTTTTCTGGGACCGGCTCGAGCAGGGCCGCCCGATCATCGTTCCCGGCGACGGCTCGCGCCTGATGCAGTTCGTCTTCGTCGAGGATCTGGTCTGGACCTGCCTCAGGGCCGCCGTCGAGCCGGCCGCCGTGGGCGAGGCGTTCAATGTGGCCCACGAGCGGCCCGTCACCCAGACGGAGCTGGTGCTGGCGCTGGCGCGGGCCGCACAGAAGCAGGCCAAGCTCGTCTATGTGAACCGTGAGAGGATCGAGGCGGCAGGCGGCAGCGTGATGGGACCGGAGAAACTTTATTTCGGCGTTTACTTCGATGTTCCTCCTATTACCGAGCGTGTTGAGAAGGCCACACGTCTGCTCGGTTTCACCCCGACCGACTGGGAGGCCGCCTTGCGGAAGACCTATGAATGGTATCGGACTCACCATGTCCGGCAACCGCAGGATTACTCGTTCGAGGATTCGCTCATCGCGTCGGGCTGAAACCCGCGCCGGGGCTTGATCGTCCTAGAGAAGAGAAAAAACGCGGTGGCAAGTTCCGACGGAGGCATCTTCTCATGTGGCGTTGCGCCGCGCTGCTCGCCTTCTCCGCGCTCTCTTTCGCTGCGGCCCGGACTCAGGTCCGCGCGTCGGCGTGTCTGATCGAGGGCGCAAGCCACGCCGGCGGTCGCCTTTTTCTGGTCTGCGAAGAGGGCAAAGTGCTCGCAGGTGCGCCCTCGGACGGCGACTGGGGGCAGATAAGCGTACCGGCGCGGTCGCCGCTGCGCGACGTCGCCTTCCTGGACGACCGTCGCGGGTTCATCGTCGGCGATCGCGGCCTCATTCTCGCCACCGAGGACGGCGGCCGGAGTTGGCGTGAGCTCCAGGCGCCGACCCAAGAGAATTTGACGGCGGTCTTCTTCCGCGGCGAGCGTGGCTGGGTGGCCGGCTGGAGCGGCGTCATCCTCCACAGCGCCGACGGCGGCCGTAGCTGGCAGCTTCAGAAAACGGGCGTCTCCCATGGTCTTGAAGGAATCTACTTCCTGGACGAATCCACCGGCTGGGCGGTCGGCTGGGTAGGCACGATCCTGCGAACCGTCGACGGCGGACGGACCTGGAACCAGGTGAGCGCTCCGGACGCCAAATGGTCACTCAACGCAGTCTATTTCCGCGATGCCGATCACGGCTGGATCGTCGGCTTCGGCGGTCAGATTCTGCGCAGCCGCGATGGGGGCCGGAGCTGGCAGGTGCAAGCCGGCCCGGTGACCAGCTCGCTGACCTCCGTCGCTTTCGACGCTTCCGGCCGCGGGTGGATCACCACCGTCGACGGGGTCCTGGTCAGCGAAGACGGGGGCGAAACCTGGGCTCACCGCCGACTCGGCAACTGGCTCTTCCTGAACGGGCTGGTGGCGGTGGAAGGCTCCGTGTGGGCCTACGGCGCGCGCGGAATCCTCCGCCCGGAAGGCAGCGAGTTTCGCCTGCACCGGATCGAGCAGTTACTGGCGCGCGCAAGCTGAGCCCCGGCAGAAGGAGGCAGGCAGGAGCATGCACCGGCAAAGGATCCTGGCAGCGGTGGTTTTGCTGTGCTGGGGCGCGGCATCCGCCGAGGCGCAGTATTTTGGACAGAACAAGGTCCGCTACGAGACGCTCGACTGGGAGGTTCTCAAGACCGACCGGTTCGACATCCACTACGCAAGGCGGCAACGCGGCTCAATCGAGCCGTTCGCCCGAATGGCCGAGCGCTGGTACGAGCGCCTGTCAAAGCTTCTCGAACACCATCTGCCGCCGGGCCAGCCGCTCATCCTCTACGATTCGCACACCGCCTTCCGCGGCACCACGGTGATTCCCGGCTTCATCAGCGAAACCACCGGAGGCGTGACCGAGGGCTTAAGGCGGCGCGTGGTCATGCCCATGGCGGGGCCTTTGGCCGAAACCGACCATGTGCTTGGCCACGAGCTCGTTCACGCCTTCCAGTACGACATCACCACACCGCGCGACACCAAGGGCATGGCCGTCGGCACGCCCGGGGCGGTGGCCCTGCCGTTGTGGTTCATCGAGGGCATGGCCGAGTATCTGTCGCTCGGTCCGGAGGATCCCCATACGGCGATGTGGATGCGCGATGCCCTACAGCGGGAAGACTTTCCCTCGCTCGACCAGCTCGACAATCCGAAATATTTTCCGTACCGCTTCGGGCACGCCTTCTGGGCCTATGTCGGGGGCAAATACGGCGATGAGGTCATCGGGCGGATGCTCAAGGTTGCCGGCCAGAGTCGAAGCTGGGAGGCGGCGATTCGCAGTGTGCTCGCGGTTTCGCCGGAGGAGCTCGGCCGACAGTGGCGCGAAGCGCTGCGCGAGCGCTTCCAGCCCGTGCTCGAGGCCGCCCGGCCCTCGGCCGAACACGGCCGGCTGCTGGTGTCGCGCAAAGCCGGCGGCGGGCGGCTGAATTTGAGTCCGGTGCTCAGCCCCGACGGACGCCTGATGATTTTCTACTCGGAGCGGGACCTCGTTTCGGTGGATCTGTTCCTCTACGATGTCGAGGCCCGCGCCGTCCGCGGCCGCCTTACCAACACCGCGGTGGATCCGCACCTGGACAGCCTGCAATTCGTCAACTCGGCCGGCGCCTGGAGTCCGGACGGCCGCAGCATCGCCTTCGCCTCGATTCAGGCGGGCAAGCCGGAGGTCCACCTGTGGGAGGTTTCGGCTCGGCGAACGGCGAAGCGCATCCGCCTGGAGGGGCTCGCCGAAGTGCAGCATTTGAGCTTCGCCCCTGACGGGCGCCGGCTCGCCTTGTCGGCCATGTCGGGCGGGCTGACCGACCTCTATGTACTCGATACCGAGACCGGCGAGCTGCGGCGCCTTACCGAAGACCCCTACGCTGACCTTCAGCCGGCCTGGTCTCCCGACGGCTCGACCATCGCCTTCGTCACGGACCGCTTCACGAGCGACCTGGGAAGACTCTCCTTTGGAGACTATCGGCTGGGGCTGTACCGCCTCGCCGACGGGCGCATCGAGCCCGGGCCGAGCCTCGGGCCGGGCAAGCACATCAACCCCAACTGGTCCGGCGACGGCGCAAGCCTTTACTTCATCTCCGATCACAGCGGCGTGAGCAACATCTACCGCGCTCGGCTCGACTCGGGCGAGATCCGCCAGGTGACCGACCTGCGCACCGGCGCCAGCGGCATCGGCGCGCTCAGCCCGGCCTTGAGTCTCGCCGCGGGCGCAAGCCGACTCGCTTTCACGTCATTTGAAGGCGACAACTACGACATCTATCTGATCGAATCGCCCGAGCAGTTGGCCGGCAAGCCGATCCGCGAGCCCGCCCACGGACGACTGGCCGGAATCCTGCCTCCGCACCCGCGCGCCGGCGGGGCCGTGGCCGAACTTCTCGCCCGACCCGAGCTGGGTCTTGCCTCCGGCCAGCAGTTCCAAGTCGGCCCCTATCGGCCCCGGCTGTCGCTCGATTACGTGGCGCCGCCGAGCATCGGCGTCGGTTTCGGAAGCTTCGGGCCGGTGGTGGGCGGCGGCACGGCCTTTTACTGGAGCGACTTGCTGGGCCACCACCTGCTGATGGCGACCCTGCAAAGCACGAGCTTCACCAGCGGCAGCCTGCTGAACAATCTCGGCGGCATGATCGGCTACCAGAACCAGCGCCGGCGGTGGAACTGGGGCCTGCTTGGCGGCCAGCTCCCGTTTCTGAGCGGAGGCTACAACAGCACGGTGGCCCTGGTCGGCGGACGCCCGTCACTGCTGGAAGAGTCGATCCTGTTCTGGCAGATCAACCGGGAGGCGGCCGCTCTCGTCAGCTATCCGTTCAATCGCGCCAAGCGCGTGGAGTTCACCGGCGGATACCGCAACATCGCCTTCAGCGCCAAGAGCGAGCTGGCGATTTTCGAGCTGGGAACCGGCCGCCTGGTCGGGCTCACGCGCCGGGATCTTCCGATGCCGCCCGCCCTGCACATGGGCACGGCGAGCGCTGCATTCGTGCACGATACGTCGATCTTCGGCGGCACCAGCCCGATCATGGGCCGGCGTTATCGGCTTGAATACGGCGCCGCCGCCGGCACCGTGAACCACACCCACGCGCTGGTGGATTACCGCGAGTATGTCCGACTGGCCCGCCCGCTCACGCTGGCGACACGGTTGCTCCACTACGGCCGCTATGGCGGCGGCGCCGAGGATTACCGCTTTCAGGATGTCTTTCTCGGCTACCCGAGCTTGGTGCGGGGCTATAGCGCCGGATCGTTCCGTGCGCAGGAGTGCGGTCAGAACTCAGGCCGGTGTCCGGTCTTCGACCAACTCTTCGGCAGCCGCATGGCGGTAGCGAATGCCGAGCTGCGAATTCCGCTCTTCGGGGCGCTCGGCCTGGTGCGCAGCCCGGGCGTGCCGCCGGTTGAGATCGCGCCTTTCTTCGATGCAGGCATCGCCTGGTACGGCAGGGAGAATCTCTCCGTCCTGCGCGGGGCCCGAAAGCCGATCACCAGCTACGGCGCCTCCCTGAGGCTCAACGTCCTCGGCTTCGCCATCGCCCAGATCAGCTACGTGCAGCCGCAGGACCGGCCGCTCAAGAGCTGGCACTGGGAGTTCGCCCTGATCCCCGGCTTCTAGCCGGCCGGGGACCTTACGCCCGCGCAAAAGGCCACTCGCCCTGCTTCTTGGCGGCCGCCAGGTACACCACGACGCCCAGGCCGAGTGTGGCCAGCCCGAAGAGGATGAACCGCAGGCCGAGCGAGGCGAACACATAAAGGTATCCCGCCAGCGAAACCAGCGGCGGCAAGGGATACAACCAGACGCGGAACGGCCGCTCGATGTCCGGCCGGCGGAGGCGAATCAGAAACAGTGCAATCACCTGGGCGTTGAACTGGATGAGGATGCGCGCCGCCATCAGGCCCAGGATGACGTCCTGAAGCGTGAAGAAGCTGGCGAGGATGGCGCCGATGCCCACAAGCAGCAGCGAGCGGTGGGGAAACTGCTTGGTCGGGTGCAACCGGCCGAACCAGCGCAAGAAAACGCCATCCTGCGCTGCGGCGTAAGGAACACGGGAGTAGCCGAGCAGCAGGGCGAAGATGGAGGCGAACGCGGTCACCACGATCATGCCCGCCAGCGCCTGGCCCGCCCAAGGACCATAGACCCGCGCCATGAAATCCGAGCCGATCGACTCCGAGGCCATGCCCTCGCGCCACGGCACAACGCCGATGAAGCCGAACGAAAGCGCCACATCGATTAGGGTGACGCCGAGGATCGAGTAGACGACGGCGCGGGGAATTGTCCGGCCGGGCTCGCGGATCTCGGCGCCGAGATAGCAGACCTGGTAGTAGCCGAGGAACAGGTAAAGGACATTGGCCGTGCCCTGCCCCAGGCCCTGTAGGAAGCTCAAGTCGAAGCGCCAGGCGCCGGCCGGAACATCGAAGGCGAGGGCCGGATCGAACCGAGCGATGCTCGTCAGAATCACCCAGCCGGTGGTGACGATCATGGTGATCCACAACCCGAGCATGATCTTGGCAATGTCGGTGATCTTGCGATAGAGCGTGAAGATGAGAAACGCGCCGACGCCGGCGGCCGTGAGCTTCATCTCAAAATCGGTCATCGACGGCCAGAAGACCTTCAGGTACTGCACCAGGCCGATGTTGCCGCTGGCGATCTCGAGCGGCCCGGCAAACAGCAACTGCCAGACGAACAGGAAGGCAAGCATCCGGCCCCAAGTGCGCGGACCGAAGCCCTCGCGGAGGAAAACGTAAGTGCCGCCGGCGGCCGGCAGCGCCGCGCCCAGCTCCGCCACCACCAGCCCGTCGCACAGCGCGATGAGGACCCCGACCAGCCACGCCAGGTAGGACTGCGGCCCTTCGAGCGTCCGCAGAATGAGCGGAATGGCGATAAACGGGCCGATGCCGACCATGTTGGACATGTTGATCGAGGTGGCGTTCAGCACCCCTAAACGGCGATGGAGCGTGGGTTCGGCAGCTTCCGGCATGACCCAAGCAGGCTATCACATCAGCGCCGGATCGGTTAGGCTGGTATCCGATGAGGTGGTCGGCAGGGCGCCCCGCGCCCGAACAGTTCCAGGAGTTTGAGGTCAACCGGATCTACTGTCCGAGCTGCCGCGCGGCGATGCCCGTGCGGAAGCGTCTCGTGCTGGTGCTGCTCGACCGCGAAATCCACCATTACGTGTGTGCCGCCTGCGGCGCCTCGCTCGGGCGAAAGGAGGAGCTGCCCGCCGCCTCCGGCAGGCTGCTTCTGGCCTGAAACGCGCCTCGACTTAGGGCGCCGGCACACCCTCGATCCGCACGCGGCGGAACGAACCGCGATCGAAGAAGCTCCCCAGCCCCACTTTGCCGCGCCGGAGACTGAGATCGACCGCTTCGAGGGCAGGCAGCACGTTGCCGTTCACCAAAACGCGGACGCGGCCCGTGGCGCCGTCATGCTCCAGGCGCACTTTGTGCCAGTCCTCGGAGGCGAGCGCCGGCGGTCCCTCGGCCGGGCTGATCCGCACCCTCTCACCTCCGTAGACATGAAAGATGCCGTTGTGCACCGGAACCTGTTCGGCGCTGTCTACGGACAGGTGAGCGTAATTGAAGTGGGCCTCGTCGCGCCAGGCGTAGACCAGAATCAGCGACGTGCGCCGCCCGCGTTCCGAGGCCGGTTCCTTGCGGACCTCGGCCTCCAGAGTCACCCGAGAGAAGTCCGGCGTCTCGGCCAAAGCGTATTGAATGGGACGGCGCGGCTCAAGCTGGGGTCGGGCCACCAGCAAGCGGAGCGTTTCCACGCCGTCCTCCGTCGTGACCGTCCAATCCTGAGCCACCGGCACGCGCCAGCGGTGGCCGAACGCCTCGATCCAGTCGGCCGCCGGGGCCGCCAGCGCAGCCGCCACGAGCAAGAGCACCGGCCGCATCGCGATCACGGCGCTTTCAACCGTGTGGCGGTGAAAGTGCCCGAGTGCTCATCAAACTGCCACTCCCCGGCGATCTTGTCACCCTCGAGCGTACCCTGGATCTTGACGATACTCTTGTAGCCGGCATCGGCCGAGTAGTACTCGAACTCGAGCGTCAAGCGTCCGCCGTCCAGTGTGCCTTTGACTTCCGTCGAGGTGTCCTCGGAGCCGACCGGGTAAACCTTCCCGACCACCTCCTGGCCCTTCACCTCCAGGGCCATGTTCGCCTCGCGGATGCCGGCCTCGGTCTCGAAGACGAAATGCCAGCGGCCGGATAGTTCCGCGGCCGACAAACTGAAGAAAACGAGGACGGCAACAAGCGCGGATCGTCTGACTGTCGTGCGCATAGGTCCCCCGCGGCAGGATACCATACGGGGGCCGGGGGGCTCGAAACTGCCGTCGTATACTGCGGTAACCGATGACCTACGTTCAGCCTGGTCTGCTGGTGGTGCTCGCGGCCCTCGCCTTCGGCTTGCTGGCGCGGCGCTCGGAGCGTGCGCGCCGCGCCGGCACCGGGGCGCTGTGGATGGGCTTTCTCGCGCTGGCCGTCTGGTCCAGCCCTCCGGCGGCCCGTCTGGCCTCCTGGACGCTCGAGCGCGGCTACGCGCCGGTCGATGCGCCTGCCGGCGAGGCGGAGGCGATCGTCGTTTTCGGCGGGCGCGCTGACCCACCCTATCCGAGCCAGCCGCAGCCCGTCGCAGGCGACTCCACTTACCGGCGCGCCCTGCATGCCGCCTGGCTGTACCGCAACTGGCGGCCGGTCCCCGTCATCGTGAGCGGCGGCCCGGCCTCGGAGGCCTCGCCGGAAATCACGATCGCCGACGTGGCCCGGCAGATACTCGCCGGCGCGGGCGTCCCCGCTGAAAGGATCTTCACCGAGCGCCGCTCCCGGTCCACTGCCGAGAACGCCGCCTACGTCGCCGAGATCCTTCGGGAGCGCGGCATTCGGCGTATTGCGCTGGTCACCGACGGCGTCCACATGAGACGGTCGCAAGCCTCGCTACAAAGGCACGGCATCGAGGTGCTCGCCGCCCCGTGCTCGCTGCGCAGTCGGCGCCCGTTGCTGCATTGGCGGGACTACTTGCCGGGCGCGGGGGCGATCCGTGACAACGAGGACTGCCTGCACGAGTGGGTGGCGCTCATCTGGTACCGGCTGCGAGGCTGGATCTGAGGCGGGCGCGGCCGGGGATACCGAATGAAGCGAACCCATTTTTCTCTTGACAGTGTCCCGCTTTTGGTGTATTACATTCGTAATACGTTTTTTCGGTCCCCCGCCCGGTTGGGACTGACGGGGCGGTAGCTTGCGCCGGCCTCGCCGGTCGGCCGCCGCCCGGCGCACCGTCGGAGTCGCCTGCCCATGGGAGTGTTCAAGCGTCGCGATCGGCTCGTCGTTTTCCGCGTCACGCAGGAGGAGTACCGCCGGCTGGAAAAGGCCAGCTCCGCCAGCGGCGCGCGCAGTATCTCCGACTTCACCCGGCGAGAGCTGCTCGGCCGCCCGCCGGTCGCTCCGCCTGACGGTCTCGAACAGCGCCTGTCGGCCTTCGACAAGCGTTTGGCTGAGCTCCACGCCGGATTGCGGCAGGTGCTGCGCATCCTGAAGCAGATGGCCGCTTCCAACGGAACCCGCCTCATCAGGCAGATCCTGTTTGCCCTCTGGGTGGCCCAGGGCATGGTGACGGCCCAAACTCCGGCCCTGATGGAGACCTCCGGGGCGGCCAACCTCCCGGCCCAAGCGATCGGCCCCAATGATCTGCTCGCCGTCTCCGTGTACCGCTCTCCCGAGCTGACGCGCACCGTGCGCGTCGAGGCCGGCGGCGACATCACCCTGCCGCTCCTCAGCCGGCCGGTGCGCGCGGCCGGTCTGTGGCCTCATGAACTGGAACGGCAGATCGCGGCCGCGCTTCAGCGCGAGGGCATCCTGGTGAATCCCGTGGTGACGGTCACCGTGGCCGAATATGCCAGCCGACCCATCCGTGTGGTGGGCGCGGTGAAGCGGCCGGTGACCTTTCAGGCCGTGGGCCGCGTGACGTTGCTGGACGCGCTGGCGCGCGCCGAGGGCCTGGCGCCGGAGGCGGCCCAGGAGATCCTGGTGACGCTGCCGCGAGGCGGCCCGGACGGCCGGCCGGTGATCCGCCGCATCCCGGTCAAGCGCCTGATCGATGCGGCTGAGGCCGAGCTCAACTTGCGCCTGGAGGGCGGCGAGGAGATCCGCGTGCCGGAGGCCGGCCGGGTCTTCGTCGTGGGCAACGTGCGCAAGCCGGGCGCTTATGCCGTGCCCGATCCGAAAGACGCCACTGTCTTGAGGCTGCTCGCGCTCGCCGAGGGCCTGGCGCCGTATGCGCAGAAGGTCGCTTTCATCTACCGCGAAGAGCCGGGCGGCCAGAGGCGGGAGATCCCGGTCGAACTCTCGAAGATCTTGAAGCGTCAGGCGCCCGACGTGCCGCTTGAGATCAACGACATTCTCTATATTCCGGACAACACCGGCCGGCGGGCCACGGTGAGCGTCATCGACCGGGCCGCCGGCTTCGGTGCCGGCACGCTCTCGGGAATTCTGATCTGGAGGCGTTAGCCGAATGCAGCCGCCCACGCCTGCCTCGACCGTCCCTGCCGCGGCGCCTCGCGAGGCGCGCTACTCGCCGGCGCCCGCCTGGTGGGAGATGCGAGCATCCGAGCCGGGCGTCCCGCTGGCGCACTACCTGTTCGTCCTCCGGCGCTACTTTTGGAAGATGCTCGCCTTCGTCGTTACGACGACGTTACTGGCACTGATCCTTTGCTACCGCCTGACGCCCATTTACGAATCGACGGCCACGGTGGACATCGACCGGTCGGCGCCGCCGGGCGTTCTCGGCACGGAGGCGCTCCAGCCGGCCATCCAGGATGCCGAGCAATACCTGGCGACGCAGGTCGATCTGATCCAGTCCGACTCCGTCTTGCGACCCGTCGTCCTCAAGTTCCGGCTGTTCGAGCGTGAGGGAGAGATCGCGGACACGGGCCGGGAGGGGTTTGACCCGACCGCGCCGATCCGCCTGAAGAACCTCAAGGTGAAACGTCCGCCGAACACCTACCTGCTCAAGATCAGCTACCGCTCGCCGGACCGCCAACTGGCGGCCGATGTCGCCAATGCCATTGCGCAGTCGTATTTGGAGCACACCTACAAGATCCGCTACGAAGCCGCCGCCGGCCTGGCGCGCTTCATGGAGCGCCAGATTGAAGAGTTGCGGGCGAAGATGGAACGCTCCGGCGACGCGCTGGCGCGCTTTGAAAAGGAACTGAACATCATCAATCCGGAAGAGCGCACGAACATTCTCTCCGCGCGCCTGCTCGAGCTCAACACGGAATTCACCCGGGCGCAGGCCGAGCGGGTTTCGAAGGAGGCAGCGTGGCGGGCGCTGGCGACGGCCTCGCCGGAGGCCGCCCACACCGCCCCGCAGCGGGAGGCGCTCGAGCGCTTGACGGCCGATTTGCACGCCGCCGAGCAGCAGTTAGCCGAGGTGAGGGCGCACTACGGCCCGAACCATCCCGAGTATCGACTGGCGGCGGCCAAGGCGGCCGAGGTGAGGCGCCAGATCGAGTCGATGAGCCGATCGATGGCCGCCCGAGCCGAAATCGAGTACCGCACGGCGCTCGATCGGGAGCGCATGCTTGAGCAGGAGCTCAAAGCGGCCAAAGCCGAACTGGACAGCCTCAATGCCCGGTCGTTTGAATACCAGGCGCTCAAACGCGAGGCCGAAGGCGACAAGAAACTCTACGAGGAGTTACTGCGGAAGATCCGGGAGGCGACGATTAACGCAAGCTTCCAGAACACCGGAGCGCGAATTGCCGACCCGGCGCTGCCCGGAAAGAAACCCGTCTTCCCGCGAAAGGGTCTGAGCGTAGCGGTCGCCTTCCTGCTGGCGAGTCTGCTCGCCGCCGGCGCGGCGGTGATGGCGGACCACCTCGACAACACGGTGCGCGACCCGGAGCAGGTCGAGCGAACCATGGATACGCACGTCATCGGCACGCTGCCCATGGTGAAGAGCTGGAGGGGACGCCTGCCTGCCGCAGGCACGGGAAACGGCAACCACGCGGAGGCAGGCCTGGCCGGTTACGGGGAGGCCATCCGCACCCTGCGCAACTCGATTCTGCTGGCCGACGTCGACCGCCAGGTGCACTCCCTGCTGATCACCAGCGCCGTTCCCGGGGAGGGCAAATCGACGGCGGCCTTCCACCTGGCGATCGCCCACGCGCAACAAGGCTACCGGACGCTTTTGGTGGACGGTGACCTGCGGCGGCCGAGCCTGCATCGGCGGTTGCAGCTGCCGGGCGCGCAGGGGCTGGTCCATGTGCTGGCGGGCGAGCTCGATTGGCGCCAGGCCACGCTGGCAGCGCCCGGCCAGGACTGCCTTGAAGTGTTACCCGCCGGCCCGGCTTCGCATCGAGCTGCCGACATGGTCGGCCGGCAACTTGCGCAGTTCGTCGAAGAGGCTTCGCGCGAATACGACCTGGTGATTCTGGACGGCCCGCCCTTGCTCGGCTTTGCCGAACCGCTTCAAATGGCGACGGCGGTCGACGGCGTGCTGATCGTCACGCGCGCCGGTGACACGTCCCGTCGGGCGGTGGCGGCCGTCGTCACCACGCTTCAGCGTTTGCGGGCGCGCGTTCTCGGAGTGGTGTTAAACGAAGTGCATCGTCAGACGGGCGATGGCTATTATTACTACAACTACTACCAAAAGTATTCCCGCGAGCGACTCTCGGAAGAGATCTGACGGTGCTGCCGGGCCGGTTCTCCGGCGGCTGCTTCGAGATGGCTTCGGCCGGCGATGGGATTGGTTGCGGCGCCAGCCGGCTTTTCGGCGGCGGCCCGTGGCGGTCGTGGCGCGTCTGGCGCTGTGGCGCGCCCGTTGCCTTGTTGGACGCGGGACCGAGATCGAACTCGAGGGGGTCGACCTGCGCCTCCGGCTCCCGCCCGCCTGGCGCGGTGTGGCCAAGCTTCTCTACGCCTTCCGGGAGGACTACGAACCCGAATTGGCCTTTCTGCGACGCTACCTCCGGCCGGGAATGGTGGTGGCAGATGTCGGCGCTTGTTACGGCATTTACACGCTCCTCGCCGCGCGTCTGGTCGAACCCGGCGGGCAAGTTCTGGCATTCGAACCGGCGGCGACTTCGTTTCGCCGGCTGGCGGCGAATGTCAAGCGCAACGGTCTGGCCAACGTGCGCCTGTTCCGCATGGCTGCCTGGGACGGATGCGGCAGCGCACCGCTCTTCCATGCGAGCGACCCCGGCAGGAACTCGCTTGATCGGGCGCGCGGCGACGGCTCCGGCTGGGAGATGGTCCGCCTCGGCCGGCTGGATGACGTGCTTGAAGAATGCGACGCGGGCCGGTTGGATCTCCTCAAACTGGATGTCGAGGGGAGCGAGCCCGAAGCTCTGCGCGGAGCCGCGCGATCACTGCGCAACTGGAGACCAGTCGTTATCTTCGAGGAAAACTCGCCAGTCGCGGCCGACTTTCTGCGCACGCTTGGCTACGAGCTCTACCGGGCCGACGAGGAGGGCCGGCTGCGACCCGCCCTCGCCCAAGCGGGCGGCAATCTGGTTGCGGTGGCCCGCCAGAAGCCTTGAAGATCCTGATTTCAGCCTACTCTTGCGCACCCGGCCGGGGTTCGGAACCGGCGGTCGGCTGGAACGTCGCGGAGCTAGCCGCCCGCCGCCACCGGGTATGGGTGCTGCTCGACGAGCACAATCGACCCTGGGTCGAACAGAGCGTGGCGGACCTGCGTCGTTTGGGCATTCAGTGGATCTTCGTGAAACTTCCCTGGCCGCTTTCGCGGCTCTTCAGCATTCGCTGGCGCGGGTACCTCCACTATGCGTTGTGGCAGGTGGCGGCCTACTTCGAAGCGCGCCGTCTCCATCGGCGGATCGGCTTCGACCTGATCCACCACGTCACGTATCAGAACTCTTGGGCGCCGGTGTGGACCGGACGGTTGGGGGTTCCGCTGGTGTGGAACGGCGGCCGGCGTGACGTCGTTCCCATGCGATTGCTCAGCCGGTTGGGCCTGCGCGGCGGCCTGGCGGAGCTCGTGCGTGCCGCTCTCATGCGGCTCTTTTGGCTGGTGACCGATCCGCTGGTGGCGCGCCGCGCCGCAACCATCCTTTCGCTCGGCCCGGCCCGTTGCTGGCCCGCGGGCGCGCGAGTGGAGCCGATCGCCTGCGGGGGGCTGTCCGAGGCGGAGGCCTCCCGACTCAGTCGCATCCCGCCCCGGCAAGGGGAACCCTTTCGCATCGCCTCGATTGGAAGGCTCGTCGCCTTCAAGGGCGTCGCGCTGGCGCTTGAAGCGTTCGCCCGCTTTCGAGCCAAAGTGCCCGAGAGCGAATTCTGGGTCATCGGCGAGGGGCCCGAGCGCCGGCGCCTGGAGCGATTGGCGGCGCGCCTCGGCTGCGCCGACTCCGTGCGTTTTCTCGGCTGGCGAAGCCGCGATGAGCTGTTCGCCTTGTTCGAGCAGATCGACGTGCTGGTCCACGCGAGCTTGCGAGACGCTTTCGGCTACGTCGTCGTCGAAGCGATGGCGGCGGGCCGGCCCGTCCTCTGTCTTGACGCCGGAGGCGCCGCGACGATCGTTCGCTCCGGGGGCGGTGTCGTACTGGCGGTCGAGACGCCCCAGCGGATCGTCGAAGCAATGGCACGGACGCTGGCAAGCTGGGCCCGCGAGCCGGCTCTGCGCGAGGCGATCGGCAGGCAAGCGCGCGCGACGGCGCTCGAACGCTTTCGCTGGCTGGCGCAGGAAGACGCGCTCGACCGGGTTTACCAGCAGGCTGTGGCCGCAACCCGCTCCGAGCAGCGGCCCCTGCGGCGGGCCGCGACCGCCGCCTCCGGAGACTCACGTTGACGGCGCGCCTTGACTCGATTGCGGCGGCGCACCTCGGCAGGTCGGCCGCGGTCGGCATGGCCGTGACGCTTGGCGCACTGGTAACGGCGTCGCTGGCCGTCTCGGCTGCGGCGACGTGGCATCCGGCATTGGCCGTTGCCGCCGGCGGCGGCCTGTTCGCGGCGATGACAGGCCTCATGCCGGGAACGGCTCCGCCGCGCATCGTTCTGGCCATGATTTGCGCCTTGCTGACCGGATACGCGTTTTGCGGCCGCGGCTTCGCCTATTTGGGCTTTCCGCCGGCCTATGCGGGCGAGATCGTCCTCTTTGCAGCGTGCCTGCTCTCGTTGCGGGCCTGGCAGGCTTGCCGCCGCCTGCATCCCTCCGGCTACGTCCTGCTCGCCTTTCTGGCTTGGTGCGTCGTCCGGACAGGACCGGGAGTGCTGGAGTACGGACTGGACGCCCTGCGGGATGCGGCGCAGTGGGGTTACGCCGCCTATGCGGCGATCCTGGCCGTCACCTTGTGGCGCCTGGGCGCTATGCGGCCGCTCGCCCGATGGTACTCCGCGCTGCTGACGCCGCTGCTCGCCTGGTTCTTCCTGCTCGGCTTGCTGCGCGCCTTCCGGCCCGGTTTTCAGTTTCCCGACGGACCGACCGGCGTGCCTTGGGTGATCGTCAAATCGGGAGACGTGGCGGTGCACCTGGCCGGCGTCGCCGCGTTCGTCGCCCTGCGGCTGCACAGAACATTCGCCTCGAACCCGGCCGACGCCTGGCGCCGAGAATGGCAGTTGTGGACGCTGTGGGCGGCCTGCTTTCTCTTCTACGGTTCGCAAAACCGCGGCGGTTTGTTGGGACTCACCGTATCCTTGCTCTGGCTGGCGCTCGGGCTGCGTCAGGGTCGATGGGGAAAAGCCGCGGCTGTGGGCCTGGCGCTGATCGCCGCGTTTGCGCTGCTCAACCTGGAGATCGATTTCGGCTACGAGCGGAAAGCGACGCCCGAGCAGATCTTGGAGAATCTCAAGAGCGTCGCCGGCTCCGACAACCCGCGCATGGAAGGCACGCGGCGCTGGCGGCTGGAGTGGTGGCGCAAGATTGTCGGTTATACCTTCCACGGACCCTACTTCTGGACCGGCAAAGGATTCGGCCCCAACCTCGCCGACGAAGACGGATTTCAGGTAACGCGGGATCGCAGCCTGCGCAGTCCTCACAACGGGCACTTGACGATTCTGGCGCGCACGGGCGTGCCGGGCTTCCTGTTGTGGGTCGGCTTCCTGCTCGCCCACGGCTGGGGACTGCTGCGGGCGGCCCGCCGATGGCGACTCGCCGGCGAGCCGGAGCGATCGCGGCTGTTGTTGTGGTGCTTTACCTACTGGCTGGCAGCGACGATTAACGGCGCCTCCGATGTTTACCTGGAGGGGCCGCAGGGGGGTATCTGGTTCTGGTGCCTCGTCGGCGCGGGGCAGAGTTTGCTCGCACGCACGCGCCGGCCGTCCCCTCCGGCTGCGTCTTTGGCGGGGGGTTCCTCATGAGAGAGTCCGACATGCGGTCGGCGCCCGGCCCGGCGCACCAGGCCGGCGCCGTCGATCCGCTCCGCTCGGTTGGGGTCTGCGTTCTGAACTGGAACACCTGCGTCAGCCTGCTGCGATGCATCCGGCAACTGATCGAGAAGGTCGGACTGGCGCCTGTTCAGATCGTGGTGGTGGACAATGGCTCGGAGGACGGATCGGCGGCGGCGATCCGGCGACATTTTCCGTCTGTGACGCTCCTTGCGAGCGGCGAGAACCTCGGGTATTCGCGGGGCAACAACCTGGGCGCCGCCTTCCTGGTCGAACGCGGCCATCCCCATCTACTGTTTCTCAATCCCGATGTGGTCCTCGAAAGAGACGCCCTTGTCCAGATGCTCGATGTGCTCGCTGCCGACCCCTCGATCGGATGCGTCGGCGGCGTGCCCGTCCGCCCCGGAGGCCGAGCAAGCCGGGCGGCGCGGAACCGGCCCGGTTTGATCGAAAAACTGGTTCTGTACGGGCCACTGGCCCGGATCTGCGGTGCGCCGTTTGCGGACCGGCACATTCTCCGGGCGCCGGAGATACGCAACGGACAGCCGGTCTATGCCATCTACGGCGCCGCCTGTTTGTTCCGCACCGAGGCGTTCGTCGCCGCGGAGGGCTTCGACGAAGAGTTCTTTCTCTTTGAGGAGGAGTTCGTGATGGCCGAGCGACTCCGTGCATGCGGCTGGCGGGTCGCGGTCTGTCAGGCGACCTATCTTCACCAGGAGGCCGCGGCTACGCGTCAGATTCCCTTTCGCAGGCGTGTGTGGTTTTTGAGAAGCGAGTTTCGCCTGCTGCGAAAGTACTGGCGGCGGTCGCTGCCGCTTTGCCTGGCTGTCGCCACCCTCCGTGTGGTGGAGCTGCTGGTCTTCTGCTGGTATTACGCGGTCCGGGCTGCGGTCGCGGCACGATTTCGCCGGGCTCATCGTCGGAACCAAGCGGCGATGGTTTCCCATGCGGGTCCTGGTCATACATAACCGGTATCGGCTGCCGGGCGGCGAGGACCGCTCCGTTTCCGAGGAAGCCGAACTCCTCCGGCTCCACGGTCACGAAGTGGCCTTACTCGAAGCGGACAATACCGGCTTGAGTCCGGCGGGGGCGGTCCTTGCCGGCCTCGTCTCAGTTTGGAATCCGGTAGCTCACCGGCGCGCGCGGCGACTGATCCGGAGCTTCCGCCCGGACGTGGCCAGCATCCATAACGTCATTCCTCAACTATCGCCGTCGGTCTATTACGCCGCCCGAGCCGAGCGGGTGCCCGTCGTGCAGACGCTGCACAACTTCCGGTTACTGTGTCCGGCCGCGACGATGGTGCGCAACGGCGCCGTTTGCGAGAGCTGCGCAAGCCGCACGTTCGCCTGGCCGGGCATCGTCCACGCCTGCTACCGGGGAAGCCGGCTGGCCACGGCCTCGGTCGCGTCGACCTCCGCGGTACACACCGTTTTGGGCACCTGGCAACGCCGAATCGCCCTCTATATCGCCTTGACCGAGTTCGCGCGGCATCGATTCATCGAGCATGGTCTGCCCGCCAACCGCATTACCGTCAAGCCGACCTGCCTCCTGAAAGATCCCGGTCCCGGCGGCGGCGGCGAGAGCATTCTCTTTGTCGGCCGCCTGGCGCCGGAGAAAGGACTCGGGGTTCTGGTGGAGGCATGGAAACGGCTCGCGCCGCGGCCGCCGCTCGTCATCGTCGGCGACGGCCCGCTCCGGCCGGACTTGGAACGCACCTGCCGGGCGATGGACGGCGTTCAGTTGCTCGGCTGGAGATCGGCGGCGGAGATTGTCTGGCTAATGCAAAGCTCCCGGCTGCTCGTCGTTCCCTCGCTTTGGTATGAGGGGCTGCCGCGTACGGTCATCGAGGCATTCGCCACGGGACTGCCGGTCATCGCCAGTTCACTCGGCAGCCTGGCCGAAGTCGTCGCCGATGGTCGCACCGGACGGCTTTTCCGGCCCGGTGACGCGGAAGATCTGGCGGCGAAGATCGACTGGGCGCTGTCCAATCCGGGAGAGCTGGCCCACATGCGACAGGAGGCGCGGGCCGAGTACGAGGCCAAGTACACCGCGCAACGCAACTACGAATTGCTGATGGAGATCTTTCGGCGGGCGATCGCCGCCCAGACATGCCAGAGCGACACTTGCTCGGGGTTCCGGTAGCCGCGCTCGGCCCCGAGGCGGCGGCGGATCGCATCCTTACGTGGGCCGCAGACCCACCGACAGGCCGTTATGTCTGTTTCTCTCCCGCCGATCATCTCGTGCGGGCGCACCAAGAGCCGGCCTTCGCGCAGGTGCTTCGGCAAGCCGACCTCGTCGTCCCCGACGGCATGGGCGTCGTCTGGGCGCTGCGCCTGCTCGGCTGCCGCCAGGTTCAACGCGTCTACGGGCCGGATGCCGCCCTGCTCGTGCTCGCCGCGGCCGAGCGGGAGGCCGTTCCGGTCGGCTTTTACGGCGCCGCTGCTGAGACGCTCGCCCGGCTGACGGCCGCCGTTCGAGCGCGCTTTCCCGAACTCCGGATCGCCTACGCGTGGTCGCCTCCGTTCCGGCCTCTCACGGCCGAAGAGGACGAGGTCGTTACCCGGGCGGTCAATGCGTCCGGCGCGCGGATCCTGTTCGTCGGCCTCGGCACGCCCAAACAGGAGTACTGGATGGCCGCTCACCGCGGCCGCATCCGTGCGGTGATGCTCGGCGTCGGAGCCGCCTTCGATTTTCTCGCCGGCACGAAGCCGCAAGCGCCACGCTGGATGATGCGTGCCGGGCTGGAGTGGTTGTTCCGGTTAGGCACCGAGCCGCGCCGGCTTTGGCGGCGTTATCTTGTCAACAATCCGCGGTTCGTCCTGATGGTGGCCGACGAGCTACTGCGTTCACGCCGCATGCGGGCGCTCATGACAAACCACGTCTCCGACAGGACCGTCGCTTTGCCCGATCAGAAGCCGGCCGCAAGCACCGTCGCCCAAACTCGAGATTCGACAGACTTCCGCTTGCGTCGATGAGCGCTACACCGATTTCGGCGCGCCTCGAGCTGGCGTCGTCAACCGATCTGAGGAGGGCGGTCGCCTCCCCGGCGCTGCCGAGGCTTACCTCGCTGGCTCTTGCCGCCATCGACGTCCTTGCCGTGATCTTGGCCGCCCAGCTCGGCTACCTGGCGTGGAGGCTCGTCAATCCCGAGATCACCGCCGCCAACCTCTTCCACCCGGTTGCTTTGACGGGCCTGTTCGTCGTCGCCTACGGCGCCTTCGGCCTGTACGCGGCCGCGGGCCCCGGCCCGGTCGAGGAACTCCGGCGGATGACGCTCGCCACCGGTGTGGTCGCGCTGGTGCTGACCGCCGCGGCGTTCCTCACCAAGGGCGCCGATCAATACTCCCGCGGAGCCTTCCTCGCCACGGCGATGTTGGCGGCGCTTTTCGTGCCGCTCGGCCGCGCCGGCTTGCGCCGGCTCTGCGCCGCCAGGCCCTGGTGGGGCGTTCCCGTGCTGATTTTCGGCGCCGGCGCGAGCGCTCGCATCGTTGTGCGCAAGCTTGCGGCCGAGCCCGGGCTGGGGCTGAAGCCTGTGGCCTGCCTGGACGACGATCCCGGCAAACGGGGCGACTGCCTGGGCGTGCCGGTCCTGGGGCCGCTTGCGCTCGCGCCCGCCCTTGCCGCGTCTTGTCGGATTCGCCACCTCATCGTCGCCATGCCCGGTCTTGAACCGAGCAAGTTACTCGAGCTCCTGGAACGCTACGCCGCCGGATTCTCGCGCATCATCCTGATCCCGAATCTGTTCGGCTTGGCGAGTCTGTGGGTGGCGCCCCGGGACCTGGGCGGCATCCTCGGTCTCGAGTTGCGCCAGAACCTGCTCGATCCCGGCGCCCGATTCCTCAAGCGCCTGCTCGACGTGGCTCTGGCGGCGATACTCGGTCTGGTCGCTGCGCCGGTGATCGCGGCTGCCTCGCTCTGGATTCGCCGCGTTTCGCCCGGCCCGGCGATCTACTGGCAGGAGCGCGAAGGCGCCGGCGGCGGCGTGATCCGCGTGCCGAAGCTGCGGACGATGCACTGTGACGCCGAGCGGATGCTAACGACCCATCTGGAGACGTCGCCCGAGGCGCGCGAAGAATGGTTTCGCTATTGCAAGCTTCGGCGTGATCCCCGTGTGATCCCGGGCATCGGCCGCTGGCTGCGGCGGACCAGCCTGGATGAGCTGCCGCAGCTTTGGAACGTCCTGCGAGGTGAGATGAGCCTCGTCGGTCCCCGCCCCTTTCCCGACTACCATCTCGAGCGCTTCGAACCCGGCTTTCGCGCCCTGCGCGCCCGGGTTCGCCCCGGTCTGACCGGCCTGTGGCAGGTGGCGGCGCGCTCGGACGGCGATCTGGAGGTGCAGCGCGAGCTGGACACGTACTATATTCGCAACTGGTCGCTCTGGCTTGAACTCTACATTCTGATGCGCACCGTCGGGGTGATTGTCTCGGGCAAAGGCGCCTACTGACGAGGTCCGGCCGCGAGCAGCCCCGCCAGGGCAAACCAGTAATAGCCGAAAGCCGGGCGCTGCTGGAAGGGGTAGTCCACCAGCGCATGCGCCAGCACCGCCGCCGGGCCGACCCACCGGGCGCTTGCGGCGGCGCGCCGCACCACGACAACGGCCAGCCCAACTAGCAGCGCCAGGAACGGCAAACCTCCTTCGGCGGCCCACTGCGCCCAATCGTTGTGGGCCTGGTTGTCGAACAGGCCATCGTCGAAGCGGGCGTAAGCCGGATAGGCGACGGCCCAGGCGCCGAGCCCGAAGCCGAGGCCCGGCCGCTCCCGCGCCATGTCGATGGAGGCGAGGGTCAGGTGCCGGCGCTCGCCCCAGGGATCGGGCCGCCGCAATTTCTCCAGTAGCGTCCCCCATCCCAATAGGGCCGCCAGACCGATTGCCAGAAACAAGGCCGCTGCGATCGGCGCAAGGCGCCGCCACGATGCGCCGGCACGTCGCTTCCAGAGCGATGGCACGAACAGCGTCTCGGCGGCAAGGAGCGCCGCGCCGGCGCGGGAGCCTGCCGCGGCGACCGAAGCGATTATCGCCGCCCCCATCAAGCCGTACAGCCAAGCGCGGTCCCGCCGATCGAGCGCCCCAAGCAGCGCCAGCGGCAGCACGGTCTCTATGAACGCCGCGTACTGGTTGTAGTAGACGAACGGCCCCATGGCCGTCGGCTCGCCCGTATCGAACAGCCAGAAAACTTTTCCAGGCGCGGTGAACCGCTGGAGGGTGGCGAGCACTGCGAGCGCAAATCCGAACCAGACGAGCCCGGCCAGAGCCCGCTCGCGGTCGGCGCCGGCGCCAAACCACTGAAGCGCCAGAAAGCATGCGAGGAACCGGTAGAACCAGTCCCACGCCGCCTGCTCGGTCGCCCAGGGATAGATGGAAGCGCCGGCCGCCAGTTGCAGCACGCCCCACAAGGCCGCTCCTGCCGGCGGAACGAGCAGCCAATCCAGCCGCAGGGGCGATGCACCGAGGACAAAGCGCACCAGCCACACACCGGCAAGAAGGCTCAGACCGACTTGAACGAAAGCGAACGCCCAGCGTGCGGGCGCCCATGCAAACAACAGCCCGGCCGCGATCAGACCCGCGAAAGCAAGTGGCAGCCCCGGCGCCGCCGTTCCCCGGACGTTCAGCAATCCCTGCGCGACAATGTTTGTATTGTGCCACTGGGACGCCGCAGGGGTTGGTCCGGCCGCCTCTATGCGTTGCTCTTGGATCGCTTCTGCCGCTGTTACAACCCGCTTGTCCGGGAGCGCAAGAAAAGCCTGCTGGCACCTCTTGCGGGCACGGTGATCGAGATCGGCTCGGGAACCGGCGCGAATTTTGAATTCCTGGCGGCCGGCGTCCGCTGGGTGGGCCTCGACCTCAAGGCTGCCGTGCAGCCCTACGCTGCGCGGGCCGCAGCCCGATGCGGGATTCCGGGGAGCTTCGTCGAAGGCGAAGCGGAGAGGCTTCCCTTCCGGGACGCAAGCGCCGATGCCGTCATCGCGACGCTCGTGCTGTGCTCGGTGCGCGATCCCGCCCGGGTGCTGGCCGAGATCCTGCGCGTGCTCAAGCCCGGCGGCCGCTTTGTCTTTCTCGAACATGTGGCCGCCGAGCCGGGTACGGCGACGCGGCGGCGCCAGAGCCTGATTCGGCCTCTCTGGCGCCTGCTGGCCGACGGTTGCCGGCCGGACCGCGAGACCTGGCGCTCGATCGAGGCAGCGGGCTTTGCCGAAGTGCGCTACGAGCGGTTCCATCTGCCGCTGCCGGTCGCCGGGCCTCACATCGCCGGCATCGCCGTCAAGGACCGCCTCGGCTAGACTGATGCCATGGCGTTCAAACTCACCGTGGCAGGCTTCCGGGAGGGCGAAGTCATTCCCAGGGAGCACACCTGCGAGGGCAAGGACACTTCGCCCGCCCTCTCCTGGGAGGGCGCGCCCGCAGGCACTGAGAGCTTTGCTTTGATCATGGACGACCCGGATGCGCCCGTGGGCACCTGGAACCACTGGCTCCTTTGGAACATCCCGGCTACGACGGCCTCCTTGCCCGAGGGCGTCCGGCCGGGCTTCATCGGCGTTGACGGCACAAACGATTTCGGCAAGCGCGGCTACGGCGGCCCCTGCCCGCCGCGGGGGCACGGGCCTCACCGCTATTACTTTCGGCTCTATGCCCTGGATGTCGCAGACCTGGGGCTTCGAGCGGGCGCCAAACGATCGGAACTGGACCGGGCGCTCCAAGGCCACATCCTGGCCGAGGCTCACTACATGGGACGCTACGAAAGGCGCTAGAGGCTGGCGGTGAGGGTGGGATTCGAACCCACGGTACCCGTAAGGGTACAACGGTTTTCGAGACCGCCCGATTCAACCACTCTCGCACCTCACCGGGGGATCTACCTCCTAGGCTAGCCTGAGGGCGGGCGTCGCCGCAAGCCTCGGGGCGGCCGGGAGCGCCTCGACGGTGTAGACTGGAGGCAGCCCGAACAGCAGGCGCCGGCACCGAATCATCCGGGCCGGGCGGAGGTCCGCCATGCGAATCCTGCTCGCAGGCCCCATCCTCTGGGCAGCCGCTTGGGCCGAGGCCGCCCCGGTTGAGATCCGCATCGTCTATGACAACACGGCGGCCGAGCGGTCCTTGCGCGCCGACTGGGGATTCGCCGCCGTCGTCGATGCTCCGGGCAGCCGGATCCTGTTCGATGCCGGCGCCGACGGTTCCATCCTGCTCCGCAACCTCAGCGAGATGGAGGTTGATCCCGCCTCCATCACCCATGCGGTGATCTCCCACCGCCACCCGGACCACCGCAACGGCCTCTTCACGCTGGCGCTCAAGAACCGCTCCATGAAGGTGTTCTTCCTCGATTCGTTTCCGGAGGAGCTCTACAGGCTGGCGGCGGCTGTGGCGCTTGAACCGGTGCGCGTCCGGCAGCCGGTCGAGATCGTGCCGCGGGTCCACTCGACCGGGCTCGTTCCGGGCGAGCCGGACGAGCAGGCGCTGGTTGTCGAGGTCGCCGACGGGCTGGTTGTTCTCACCGGCTGCGCCCATCCCGGCATCGCCTCGATGGTCGAAGCGGCCCTCCGGCATCGGGGAGCCCGACGGGTGCGTCTGCTTGCAGGCGGATTTCACCTGATCCGGCAAAGCGACGACCTCATCCGGCAAGCAATCGAACGGTTACGCGAGCTGGGCGTCGAGCGGGTGGCTCCGGGACATTGCACGGGCGAGCGCGCCATTCAGCTCTTTCGTCAAGCCTTCGGGCCACGCTTTCAGCCGTTGGGGGCCGGTCGCCGCCTCCTGGTCGACTAAGCTAGAGGGAGACGCTGGCGGCTGCGGACCGCAAAGGGAGGTCTTCCGTGAAAGGCAAGCGCGTCAAACTCATCCTCACCGACTGGCACTTTTGGATTCCCGTGGTCGTCCTGCTTGCCGGAGGGGGCCTGCTGCTGGTGGTGCGCTAAGGTGAGACGCGTCGACCCACCGAGCTCCCTTTCCCTTCACAGTGTCGGGGGCGCCTGCGGGCTGGCCGCCGGCGCCTGGCTTGGCGCGGCCGAGGCGCCCACCAAGCTCGTCACAGTCGGTTACTCTCCCTTCGTCATCTCGCTCGGGATGGTGGCCGGGGTATTCCTCGCCCGCTGGACCCTTCCGATGGTGCTCAAAGGCGCCACCTATGTCTGGCAGGATCTTCGCGAGAAGCCGCACCTGGCGGTCTGGGCGGTGCTGGCCGGCATGTTGTGGGTGGTGGCGAACACGCTGACCATCTTTGCCATTCGCGACGTCGGGCTTTCGATCGCCTTCCCGTTGTGGAACACCAACAGCCTGGTGGGCCTGTTCTGGGGCTGGTTGCTGTTCTCGGAGTTGCGCGGCGCCGGAGCGCGGGACCGGGCCAAGGTGCTCGGCGGCGCGCTGGCGATCGTCGGCGGCGCCTGCCTGCTCGCCTGGGCCACCACACATCAGGACGCCGGAGCCCGCGAGCATGCCGTGCGCGGCGTAACGGCCGCTCTGGCCGCAGGCCTCCTCTGGGGCACCATGTACATCCCGTACCGGAAGGCTTACCTCTCGGGGATGAATCCCCTCTCATTCGTGACGGTGTTCACCTTCGGCGAGCTTGGAACGATGCTGGCGCTGGCGGCGGGCTTTCACGGCGGCTGGAGCGGCCTCCAGGCCGAACTCGTCCGGGTGCGGCCCGCGCTGTTCTGGTTGTTCCTGGGGGGACTGTGTTGGGTCCTCGGGGATCTGTTTCAGCAGTATGCGGCCAAGTACATCGGCATCGGGCGCGGCATTCCGCTGTCGAACACCAACCAGCTCTGGGGGCTGGCTTGGGGCGCGCTGGTCTTTGGCGAGATGGCCGCGTTGAGCCCCACCGGACAACTGCTGGTGGTGGCGGGTTCGGTGGTGATGATGGCCGGCGCCTTGGCCATCAGCTTCGCCGAAGCCCCCGCGGCCGAACAGCGCTCCTGGCGCGCGGCGATGGAGCGGGAGTGCCGCCGCTACGGGCTCGACCCGCAGCGGACCGAGGCGAACCTCCAGGGCCGGGATTCGATCGCCCAGGAAGGCCACGCCCGCCGCTGGTGGGAATACGCCGTGGCGGCCGTCGCCGCGGCGATCTTCCTCTGGCTGGCGTTCGGCACGAGCCGCCAACCCATCCCGATCAGCATTCCCTGGCTGCTCGTCCTCTCGGCGGCTTCCCTGGTCATCCTAGTCGTTGTGGGCGCTTTGTTGTGGAAGCGCACCCGCTTCGTCTGAAGGCTCGATGGCGGGCCCAAGCGGCGGGCGACTTCAGTCTTCGAGACGGATCGGGTAGCAGCCGTACTGTTTCACCGCGCGAATCATCGCCAGATAGTTTTCGGGCTTCACCGCCGAGTGGATGCAGTTGGAAGAGGAGATGATCAGGCCTCCTCCGGCGGCCGCCTTCCGCAGGCAGTCTTTCACCGCTTCGACCACCTCGCGCTCGGGCGCCTCCGAGAGGATGTAGGAGCAATCGATGTTGCCCACTAGGCAGACCCGGTCGCCGTAGCGGCGCTTGACTTCGCCGATATCCATGCCCGCGACCGGCTCGAGCGGATTGATCGCATCGACGCCCGTATCGACGATGCGGTCAAGAATGCGCCAGAGATTGCCGTCGGAGTGCTTGATCACCAGGGCGCCGGCCTCATGAACGGCGTCCACCATGCGCTTGAGCCGGGGCCGCACGAACTCCTCGAAATGAGCCGGCGAGAAGAACGTGGTCCGGTTGCCGGCGTAATCGTCGGCCAGCACGATGATGTCGGCGCCGGCGCGCACGGCGTTTCGCGCCAGCCGGATGTTGGCCTCAAGAACGCGGTCCATGAGCTCGTGGGCGAATTCCGGATCCTCAATGAAGTCGGCAAGCAGGTTGTCGAAGCCGCGCAGCGAGGCCGAGTGCATGAAGGCGGCGCGCTGCAAGAACACGATCGCTTTCCTATGCTTGAAGCGCGCGGCCAGCACGGGCAGATCGCCCAGACGGTGCGGAAGGTCGGCATCGGGCGGCCTCCAGCGCGCCAGATCCTCGCGCGAGCGGATCGGGCCGCGGATCGGGTGGTCCTGCATTTCGGTGCTCGGGCCGTAGAGCACCCCCCACTCATCGAAATAGGTTCCATCCG
>Ga0197142_1000505_pt1 | contig 35822 bp, 34 predicted proteins | sample GBS60_MetaG_FD_148614 | JGI IMG/M metagenome (GOLD analysis project Ga0197142, IMG submission 148614) | Sediment microbial communities from Great Boiling Springs, Gerlach, Nevada, United States - GBS 60_MetaG | ecosystem: Environmental > Aquatic > Thermal springs > Hot (42-90C) > Sediment...
AGGTCTTGAACGGCAATATCTCAAGGTTGTATCCGATAAATTACTTCGGCGATCAGTTGCTCGCCCAGATCGGGCGCACACGGTTGGAACAGGCGCCAGCCTGGCTCAATGTAGAAGTTGGGCAGGGACGCCTCATCGTTCCTGACCTGAATGCTATTTACCAGGGTGATACCACAGCCGTGCAGGCGGCCAATCGTTATCTCTTCGGGGATACCCTTCTATTGACCACAGATGGAAATAGTGAAATCAATTGACGATACTGCGGTGTCGGTCAGGCAGGGATAGTATGAAGCACTTCGTGTTAATGCCTTCGGAATGCGAAGATTTCACGTGTTTCAGAACAGTTCTAGAAGATGTGTTTTGGCTTGAAACACTGAGGGAACCTGGTTCTAGAAAAACAAACATTTGTAAAATCCACAACCGACAATAAAGAGAAACTCGCCCTTCGTGAAGGACGAGAAATCAAGGGCAACTTTTCACCAAATGAAAAGAGTGGTACAGGCTTGCCGGTCATACGTGTAGACATGACTGTAAAACCATACGATGGTACTCCAACACAGAACGTTCAGAGGTCGTGCAGTAACACACGTTACGTATCTGAACGTTATACGAGATGCCGAAGAGAACTTCCTACTAGGTCAGAAGGTGCGTCAACAGCAACATCAGTACATTTTGACAACCGGTAAGCCTGTAAGAGGATGATGGTCGGAACATTGAGCGATTACAGTTCGTTTCTCAAACGATTTCTAGCAAGAGCTATCTGTAGAGAAATTACAGCACTCCCATCGCACTCTGTTCAAAAGCAAAATTCTGCGGCAGAGATTGCTCGTCTCTCTCACGTTCGCGAGAGCGCGTGGGAGTCGAACCCACCGGCGCAGTTCGTCACTCCGCCCAACGGTTTTGAAGACCGCGACAGCCACCGGGCCATGTGCGCTCTCAATCGAGATTGTAGACAGAGCTATGCGGGTTGTCAACTCTTGCGCCAGAGACAACGGGTGTGTCGCGTAGCAACGGCCTGTGTTGCACCGCCACTTGTTGTCATCGTGTCTGCTCTTACGTTAGAGACAACCGGTGTGTCACACCAACAAGTTCACCGCCCCAGGTAATACTTCAACGTCAACTCGTTGTGCGGCGGTTGCGATTACCTCGCCATCGGTTGCAACCGGGATCGAGGTCGGGCAGGTAACTTCGATCCGGCGTGCGCGTGCCATCATAACCTCTGGTTCATTGGTATGCACGCCACGCATGAGTAGGGGTATCTTACGCAATGCACGGGGGATTGGCATTGTATCGACCATACAGAGATCAAGCAAACCATCATCAAGTTGTGCATCGGGGGTTATCCAAAATCCCCCTCCCTGACAACGACCGTTGCCGACGCTGGCAAAGAAGAGTGGTCGACTGATCTGCCGCCCATCAAAACGCACCGTCATTGGGCCGGGATGATACGTTGCCAATGCCCGAAGTGATGCGATAAGGTAGACGGCAAAGCCGCGTAAGAGAGGAATTTTAAGGCTCTCGACGGCAACTGCTGCATCGAGACCCATACCGAGACCATTGATAAAATAGCGAGTCAGGGTTAAGCGTCCGGCAGTAACACGAATCCGCCCAACATCAATTGACCGGGTCTGGTTGGTGCAAATGCGTTGAACAGCACCCGCGATGTCGTTCTGTTTGAAGCCGGGGAACGATTTGATAAAATCACTCCCTGTACCAAGTGGGACGATGCCCAAGGTCACCGGCACCCGTTTACCCGCCTGGAGAATACCGTTAACAACCTCATTGATCGTGCCATCGCCCCCTACGGCTATGATCCGAGTGTTTCCTCGATTGATCGCCTGGATTGCTAGCTCGGTAGCACCGCCACGCGCATGGGTCGTAAACAGCTCGTATTCAAGGTTGTGTTTACGCAGTTCAGCTTCAATGATATTCCGTCGCCGTCCGACCAGACCGCGCCCTGCTGCCGGATTAAGAATGACTGTTGTCATACGCGCCACTCCGCGCATAATAATTGCGAAAAGTCGGGACACATTGAGAGTGTATGAGAACTGTTCAGACCAATGTTACCCCCTGACAATCCAGGCAAGCAACACCATCGTGAAAAGGTTTCACCACATCCTCATAACAGAGCGGAATAATCCGGGAAATCAAACTTCTGAACCGTTCTCATTAGACGGGATGGTGATACACGTCACGCCATAAGCACGAATGCTCGATACAATGAATTCACTGCTTAACACATCTCAGAAAAATATGGTCATTGTCTCTTGTCTGGTTTTCCCCCTTCCTCTCCTCTACGGGCAGAGGAGGGGGCGACATTGCGCAGACAATAGCCGGAAAGGGATGTGTTAGACCCGCTGCTAGATTGAAACACCTAACAGATCGGCGACAGTGAAAATATCTTTATCGCCGCGTCCAGAGAGATTGACCAGAATGATCTGGTCAGGTCGCATCGTTGGCGCCAGGCGCATCGCTTCAGCAACCGCGTGGGCACTTTCCAACGCCGGAATAATGCCTTCGAGCCGGGCCAACAACTGAAACGCCGCCAGTGCTTCATCATCACTGGCTGCCGTGTACGTTGCGCGTCCGCTGTCGTGTAACCAGGCATGTTCGGGGCCAATACTGGCATAGTCGAGTCCTGCGCTGACCGAGTGGGTGAGTGCAATCTGACCAGCTTCATCTTGCAAGACATACGAGTAGGTACCCTGCAAGACACCGGGTGTTGCTGCTCGAAAGCGCGCAGCATGTTCACCAAGCCGTTCACCCTTGCCACCAGCTTCCACACCACGCAGCGCTACACCGTGGTCGTCAAGGAATGGGTGGAAGATGCCAATCGCGTTCGAGCCACCACCAACACAAGCCACTACGACATCTGGTAAGCGTCCGGTAGCAGCCAGAATCTGCTCACGTGCTTCCAGACCAATAATCCGCTGGAAATCGCGAACCATTGTCGGATAAGGGTGCGGGCCAAGCGCTGAGCCGAGCAGGTAATAGCTATCGGGATTAGTAACCCAGTCGCGCATCGCTTCATTAATCGCATCTTTGAGCGTGCGTGAACCGCTGCTGACGCCTCGTACTTCTGCGCCTAGCAGACGCATACGAAAGACATTTGGCCGTTGGCGAGCAATATCGTCCACACCCATATAGACGACACACTCGAGCCCTAGCAGAGCACAGACGGTCGCAGTGGCAACGCCATGTTGACCGGCCCCGGTCTCGGCGATAACGCGCCGTTTTCCCATCCGTTTCGCCAGTAATCCCTGACCGAGAGCATTGTTGATCTTGTGGGCGCCGGTATGGGCCAGATCTTCGCGTTTCAGATAGATCTGTGCACCGCCGCAGTGCGCAGTCAGACGGGCAGCAAAGCTCAATGGTGTTGGCCGACCAGTGTACGTGCGGTGAAGGGCTGTTAGTTCGGCCCAAAAGTTCGGATCGGCCTTTGCCTCTTCATACGCCGCTTCGAGCGCACTAACTGCCGGCATCAGTGTCTCAGGAACGTAGCGCCCACCATAGGGACCAAAACGTCCTGGTCGTGAAGCAACCTCGTGCATGGTTCAACTTTCTAGCCAGGGTGCGCTCTCAGCGCACCCCTTATGCACCCAGCCAATGATGATCTCAAGCTGTCAGTATCTTTTCGTACCGGGCTTACTTCTGGATCAGACTCTCATCTTTGTTTTTCTCACCTTCTTCAAGCAGCATAATCGGGATGCCATCTTCAATCGGATAGCGATAACCATTCCGTCGGTTGACCAGCCACTCCTTACCGTTGGCATCAACCATCAACTCAACCGGCCCCTTATCACCGGGATCGGCCAGCATACTTAGTAGCTCTGGGCTAATGCTACCACGCTGCCCGCTGTTATTGCTATTGCTATTGGTCGCCGGTGTGAGGTCGAAAACACTATCTTCTTGATACTGACGGACAGCTCGGAAGATGGCAATTGCCAGTCCGATCACTGCTACAACACCGAGGATGCGCAGCACCTTTTTCATAGTTTGTTCCTCCTTATTTCTAACCTCTTTTGCGACGATGGAAGCGTGCTTGGGTGCTCGCTCTTATTGTACACGACTTTGTTTACGTTGCCGCGAAGGTTCTTCTTCAACCCATACTCGTGGTGGTTGATCAGGACCATACCAGACCAGCAATTGACCATGCGGGATACCGTCGGCGTCGTTGATAATTTCCAGGAACGGATAACGTTGGGTTGGGCGGCGCATGGTTTCAACATCGAAGACGATATCAGTCCAGGTACCGGTGTTGATGTACACACGGTCATGATCTAGCTTAATGACACGAGCCAGATGGGTATGGCCACAAACAAAAAGTCGATCAGTGCGGTACGCTGGTTGCCGAGCAAGAATAGCCATTTCTCGCGCTACTTCGTCATTGAACGCTGCCACTTCGCGACTGGCCTGACGGCGCGCTTCATCACGTACCTGGTCAACGACTTCTGGCAGATTTCCGACGGCTTCAGCCGCAGCACCAAACTGACGGGCAATTGCCTGATGCCGGGCAACACGCTGGCGGCGAAGGGCAGCGATTGGACGCCAGAACAACAGTAGCGGCGAGCGCTTAAGCCATTCGTCTGGTTCGCTGGAAAGATGGTGTGGCGGTGCCCACGCAGTTACTTGCAAGAAGCCAACAATGCCACGAGTAACAAACCGACGTGCATCCGGGTCACGCAACCGTTGTAAACTCATTAAGTACCAGAAAAAAGCTGAAGATGGCTTAATATTGTCGATCAAAGGCGACAGCGGAAAGGGATCATCTTCGAGTTCGTTGATCACCTCTTTGACAAGCTGCGTCCCACGCACCACTTCAAACGGTTCACTGATACCGGCAAAGTTGATGAAGCGATTCCACGGATCAAATTGATTGCCATGGACGATATAAACGCCACCACCGTGATAACTGATGCCAAAACGTAAGCGATGATCGTCCGCTGCGAGATCGAGTGCCTCGCGTAAAACCATCTTTGCCGTCGGATAGTGCAGCTCAAAATCGTGATTGCCGATCAGAATGGTTAGTTGATGACCTGGCTGTTGCACAAAGCGGCGCAATGCGTCAATAACGCCAGCATGAGCAGTGAGGATAGCCTGAAGGCGACGCGCTGCCGCACGTGGTGTCCATTCATCATCGGCGACATCGGGCAGACTAACCTGCAAAAATTCAAAGGTGTCGCCGGCCAAGATTAATTCGGTCGGTTCACGACTGACATAGTGATCGAGAAACGCAACCAATGTTTCATCGTCACAAAAATCGTCTTTACGATCGCCAGCACCCAGATGTAAATCGCTGACAACAATGCGACGCCGGTGAATATCGATTGACTCAGGACCTATCGGAGGGGTCGTATATGGCGTGGGTCGAATTTGTACGCGACGGATGCGCAAGACAATCGAGCGCAACAGGAGTAACAATGTGATCGCGACCGCCAATCGCAACAGCAAACGCAGGCTCCAACTGACAACCTTCATGAGAACGTTGACACTAGCATTGGATCGTTGCTTCGCTTGGCGAACGTTGGAACAACGACGCATGAATAAGTCCTGTTTCGTGTAGTCAAGGAGTTGTGTTTCTTCACATTTCCTGATTTTTCTGGCCAACAACCAGTAGCATCGATCGTGTCGGCGGAATAGCCATCGTTAAGGCAAAAAAGAGCGCTTTTGCCAATACCCGATGTGGCGCACGAAGAAGACGGCCCGCCTCAAGGCCTACTCGCTCCCATGGAGCCTCGAACCGCCTGGTTTGGATACGAAAACCCGCCTGCTCAATCAGCCAGGTTAACTCATCCATAGTATAGGTACGACTGTGGGTTGTATAGCGCGCCTCACCTTCTAGCAACATCTGGTGACGGAACTCTTCTGGTGTACTCAGGCTCTGCCAGAGCAGCATGCGGAGGATAGCGCGCGCTCGACTTTTCAGATAGAGTTCATTCGGCGTGGTGACGAGCAACCGACCGCCTGGGCGCAACACACGATAAAACTCGCGCAAGATCGGCAATGGCGAATAGACCATGTGCTCGATCACCTCTGAGAAGACGACCCAATCAAAGCTGGTATCGGGGTAAGGTAGTGGCTCACGTTCAAGATGTACCTGGCGCACCTCTACCCCTAATCGATCCCAGAGAGCTTTGCGAGTAAATGGATCAAGGTCAGCACCACTGACCTGAAAACCGGCGCCAACAAGAAGTTCGGTGAAATGACCTGGCGTTACACCAACTTCCAGCACTTGAGCGCCATTGGCTGGCCCCATCGCTCGCAACATTGCCGCGAATCGGTAGCGGTGTAATCGAAAATAGGCTTCTTTCCCATCTGCCCGAGCGCTCTGCTCGACACGGGCAAATAATGCGCTCTGGTCAACTTTTGTCATTGTTTGTTCGTCAATCATAGTGACAGTCGTTCGCTCAAGCGATCCCGCGTCGTATAGTATCATACTCACAAAAGAAGAGCGAGTCGTCGGGGTATCCGCGGTAATGTTTAAGGAGTCGTCAATGTCTTCAGCTCCTTCACCTTCAACTCAAATACGGCACGAGCTTAGCCGCCTATTCTTACGCTGGCTGATCTACTCACTCGCGATCTTTGCCGCCGTCTGGATCGTGCCGGGCATAGAGTTCAGCGGGCCGGGATGGCAAATCGGGATCGTTGCTCTCCTCTTTGGCTTTCTCAATGCCTTGTTGCGCCCATTGCTCTACCTGCTCACCTGTCCGCTGGTCATCTTGACACTTGGTCTATTTGGGCTGATTATTAATGCCCTCCTGCTGGGTTTGACCTCTGCGCTAGCCGATCAATTGGGGATTGCGTTCGTGGTGGATGGGTTCTGGCCAGCTTTCTTCGGTGGACTAGTCATCTCGCTAGTCAGCACGACACTGCAATACCTTGCCGGTGATGTTCAAGTTCGGATTGTCGTTGAACGTCGGCCACGCGAATAAATGCTGGCCCGGATGGCAGCTTCGTCCCGGTGGACAAAAGTGAAACCCCCTCTCAATGCGGTAGGTTAGAGCAGATCGAACGGCGAAGTTGTGCATTGAAACGCGAAAGAACACATCTTTACTCAAACATTCCATTTCGCCCCTCAACCGAAAGAAGACGGGAGAGGGGCGACCGGTGCGACGCAAATGCACTCTCCGCAATCAGATTCGCTCGCGGGCACGATGCAGACGGATCGTGCGTGTCAACAAGGTTGCACCAAGAAGCAGCACGCCGAGGAATGGAATACCGGCGCTCGTGTTTGGTAACGGCGCTGTTCCGCCAGTCTGACCACCCGCTACCGGAGAAGCTGCTGACGGAGTAGCAGTCGCTGACGTGCCACCACCCAGTACTACACCCGTTGTCCCCGTTGTCACAGTAGCAGTAGGAACAGCAGAAGCGGTTGGCGTAGACGTTACGGTAACGGTTGTTGCAGTGAAGGTAGGACTGATGATCGGTGCAAGGGTTGCGGTCGCGGTCGCAGCCTGCTGCTCTCCAACCACCAATACCGTACTGATGTTCGAGAACACCGGTCGATTCAACTCTCGGTAGGTCGCCTGGGCCTGCACCACCAGCAATGTACCGGTAGCTACATTTGGACGAATTCGGGTCGCAATATTGATTTCAATCCGCTCACCTGGCGCCAGATCGGGCGCAACGTAGGATACCGTCTGACCATTGATAGTCGGATCGGTGCCACGACTCGCGCTTGCGCTCAGAATCCGTAAATTGGAAGGCATGACACTGCGTACATTCACTGCACTCACCGTCTGAGTCGGGTGCGTATTTCCGAGCACGATGGTAAAGACAATATCTTGGTCGGCGTAGGCACTCCCCCAATCACTCGTCAGCCGCAAGAGCAGATCACTCTCACCAAATACAGCCGGCGCCGGTGGCTCGGTTGGAGTCGGCGACACCTCCGGTGTTGGCGTTCTAGTTGGTGAGGCTGGAGGCCGCGGTCGTGGCGTTGCAGTTGGCCGGGGCGCAACTGTTACCACTGGTGTTGGCAACGGTGGCTCCGTTGGTAAGACGACCGGTGGTTCGGTCGGAGCTGGTAGCGGCGCAGTTGGAGGCGGTGGCGGTTCAGGCGGGCGTGGTTGAGGCGGTGATGTCGGTCGTGGTGTAGATGGTACAGGTGAAGCAACCGGGGTATTAGTTGCTACTGGCGTAACGGTCGTTATAGGTGTTACCGTCACTACTATTGGTGTGACCGGGGTTGGGGTATCAGTTCCAACCTGGGTCGGAGTATTCGTAATCTGCGCGGTAGGAGGAACACTCCCCAACACCCGCACTGTAACTACATTCGAGACCCCAACTTGCTGGCTCCCCTGTTCCAGTACAGCCTGATTAGGAATATTAGATCCTTCGCTAGCAGACGGTCGTACCCGCACTTGCAGCGTTACTGAAGCGGGATTAAACCTGCTCACGTTCAAGGTACAGAGTACTGTTTGACCAGAAAAGCAGGTACCGCCAAACGCCGATACGCTCAAAAGCTCCAGGTTAGAATCTAACACATCGCGCAAGGTGAGGGTGATCGGACTATCGCTCTGAGTCGTAACCGACAGGCTATAGCTGAAGTCTTGACCGATACTCACCGTCGTCAATGAGGCGACTTTTGTAACTCGGGTTGCACCCGGTGTCGGTGAGGGAGTGAACGTTGGAATTGGCGTTGTTGTAATAGGGGTTGGAGTAACAGCAGTCGGTGTAACGGGTGTCGGCGTAACCGGTGTGGGAGTGTCAACCGTCGGTGTGACGGGTGTCGATGTAACCGGCGTTGGTGTATCAGCCGTCGGCGTGACCGGCGTTGGTGTATCAACCGTCGGTGTGACCGGTGTCGGTGTATCTGGAGTCGCCGTCCCCGATGTAGGCGTACTTGTCGGTACTGGTGTAAATGTTGGCGGACGTTGTTCCAGTTCAATCGTCGGCCCGGTAGCTTCCATTAACCCCTGCGCAGGCGCCACTGGCGGTTGTATCCAGTTCAGACCTTCTACGATGAGTGGAACAACTATCATCAAAATACTTACTGTAATTGCCATCAACTCCCAGATCGTCCAGGGTGCTGGCCCACGGCCTCGACCGGAAGGAAACTGAGCTGAGGGTGAAGGTTTTGGCGACATACAGACTCCTCGCCTCAACTGAGCGGACGCGAATCGATCAGATCGGCGATGACGATCAGGCGCTGCGTATCCCAGTTGGTACAGGTAATCAGCGTAAGCACAGGCGTTGGTGTCGGATCCATCACTTCAACCTGAGTAGGCCAGACGTTGCGCATGTCGCGCACACGATAGCGATATGACCAGCCACCCGTTTCCAGAAATATCTCATCACCAATCTTGAGTGCCGGAAGATCTCGAAACACTGCGCCACGTAATCCGGCATGACCGGACAATACGGTATTGCCTGTATTCCCCGGCAGAGCCGTGCCGTGATGATAGCCAGCAGCATATTCCGCAACCTGCCAGGCGCCATTCACAACAAAAACCTCATACACCGGTGTGTCGAGCTGAATAGCCGGAATACGTAGCCGTTGCGGTCGCGGATCGGTTTTAGGGAGAGGTTGAATATGCGTTTGCGGTGCAAGATAATCGGCTGGCTCAACCGCCAGTTCGGGCGCAGTAAATGGCAATGCCGGGAGATGCGGAGCTGCGGCAGGCGGTGAAACCGGTGTTGGTACAACAACCGGCGTGGTGACAACTGTAACCGGTGATGAAGCCGACCCCCACCATGCCCGCCACCAATCCCGTCCATAACCATCGATCAGCCAGTAGGCAAAGACGATGACCATTGCGCAAAAAAGAGTTATCTCGGCAAGAAGCAAGGCGCGATCAACCCAGGTACGCACCAGAAAACCTTGCAGTGCATCGCGGCGATACACAGCATGTGACCGCAATTGTATCGGACGGAGCGGATCACGCCGGGCAGGGAGATCGTGTAAGAGTAATTGTTGCAGCAACTCATGATCGCCGGTAGGTGGTACCGGTGTCGGTGACGACCGTCGACTGGTAGAACGGTGCTGCGGAAAAGTGGTCATTGCTTTGCTGTTTCTAAAGCATGTACCGGCAAGCCGATTGCAAGAATTATACACGACGATACAACCCTCTGCAATAGCCTGACCAATAGAATGAGCTACAAACGACGTTCTCCTACTGCCAGGTGTAAAATGAAGTGGGAGAATAAAGAACGACAATACACGAGCAGGATGCGCTTGCAATGAAATGAACCACACTAACCCAACGCCGCACAGAGACGTTCGACGCCAACGGCAAAGGTTGTCGGTTCAGTCAATGCCGACAGCATGATATGACAACCGGGAACCTCGCCATAGAAGTAACCTGGATGCACAAACACGCCCCGTTCGAGGAGATAGAGTACCAGCCGCTCTTCATCATCCCACCCGTCAATAGCCGGAAAGAGATAATACCCACCGGCAGGTGGTCGGGCATGAATGCGTGGATGATCGGTAAATCGTTGCAGAGCCAGGGTCAAATTGGCCCGTACTCGATCAACCATCATACGCACAAAGGTTTCACCCTGCGCAAACAGCGTCGGCAAAAGATGCTGACTTAAGGCATTGGCGCCTAGCAAGGTATCGTTCAACAATTCGAGACGAGGGGCAAAGACTCGTGCCGGTCGGTTGAGCACGATCCAGCCCAATTTGAGATCGGGTAAAGCAAAGAGCTTTGAGATACCGTTCAAGGTAAACAGCGGCAGATCAGGGTGCAGAGCAGCCAACGGCGGCGTGTCTGACACTGCATACGTAAACGGGGCAAACACCTCATCACAGATTACCGGTATGCCCAATAAATCAAGGGTTGCCAGCGGAGTATCTACAATTGCTCCGGTAGGATTATGCGGCGAGACAATGATAATCGCCCGTGTGCGTTCATCGACGGCACGTCGCAACGACCGGGCATTAATCCGCCAGTTTCGTTCTTCATCGAGCTGATAAAAACGTAGTTCAAGGTTCCGCAGTGCTGCGAGGTATTCAAAGAGCGGGTAGGTAACGTTTGGCACGAGCAGATTATCACCGGGATCGGCCAGCAGAGCGAAAAGCAAACTATAAGCTTCACTCGTACTGGCCGTCAGAAATACGTCGTCAGGCTGAAGCACGAGCGGCGGCGAACGACGTGCGTAGTATTCAACCACTGCCGTGCGTGCTGCTAGATCACCGTGCGGATCCGGATGATAGCAACGTGTAGACCAGTAGGAAGCAGCGGCAGCAGCCAGAATTTCGGCAGGAAAGATCAGACCCTGCGTCGTCGGATTACTGCTGGTCAGATCGATCAAATCACCCTGTGCCGCCCGTGCATCTCGCGCTAATGTCAACCGGTTTGGCGTTAAGTCAAGCTGTGAGAAGACACCAGGCATCGCTTACCGACCATTAAGCGAAGTAGTGAGATGACGCCAGAACGCATCACGCTCACCTGGAATAAATGGCATGTACAGGGCTACGCGATCCAACAATCCCTCATAGCGTTCACGCAGCGCTGCCGGTAAATCGGCAGGATCGGCTTCCACGGCAAACGTAGCCACCATCGTATCATCGATCAGGCTGCTCATCTCGGCCCAACGCTGCTGAGCGGCTAACCGTGACAACTCTTCACCCAATTCTCCCCAACCATGGCATTCCAGCACAGTACGATAGGTTGGCGTGGAAGCGTAGAACGCAATTTGTTGTCGGACGAATGCACGCATGCGCTCACGTTCTTTTGTGTCGTGACCGGTGATGACCAACGCACTACCGGCAATCGCACAGGCAGAGGGTTCTCTACCGGCTGCTGCGGCACCGGCAGCAATGTGCGGTCGCAGCACTTCCCGCAAGTAGCGGGCGCTACTCAGCGGGTGGGCATGAAAACCATCGCAAATCTCACCAGCTAAATGAGCAAGACCAGTATTGACACCGGCAATATAGATCGGAATCTCTGGATGCGCGATAGGGCCCGGACTGAAGAACGGTGTCATCAGAGTATGCTGGTAGTATTGGCCCCGGTAATCGAGTTTCTCACCGGTCTGCCAGCAGCGCCAGATGGCTCGTAACGCGCCGATATAATCACGGAGTCGTCCGACCGGTGAGTCCCACACACTACTAAACCGACGCTCGATATGCGCCTTCACCTGAGTACCTAGCCCCAGGATAAAACGTCCACCACTGAAACCGGCCAAATCCCACGCAATCTGGGCAGTGACCATGGGGCTACGCGGAAATGCAATGGCTACCGCTGTACCGATGGTCAGATGATGCGTGTGCTCGGCAGCAATGGTTAACGCCAGAAACGGGTTATGGGCTGTCTCTGGCGCCCATAACGCGGCAAAACCGATGTCTTCAGCACTTCGCGCTACAACAGCAGCACTGGGTAGCGGATTAGCATTAACCTGAAACGCAGCGTCAAGAAGGAGCATGCACGCTCTCCAGTCTTCGGCACAGCAGGCAATCAATCTCAGCCTTTGTGCAACAAGATTATCATCGAACTTTACAGGAACTCTGCACCTTATACCACACTACTTCATCGTCTCTGAGAAGAGATGAACAGCAAGCTACTGCCGGTGAATACATGCCCAGGCTCTCAACATCAGGGACGGAGCCGGGAGAGCAGGGCCGTCAACCGGTCATAATCATCTTTCAACAGACGGGCCAGCTCGCGCCCCACACGTATCAGATAGGTTGGGCCATCACGTCGCGCCATCGCGATAGTTCGTACCGCTGCCGTAAGCAACTCATCGGTTGGCAACCCAGACGTCAGCAAGAGGGTGCGCAGAAAATCCAGATGTTCACCAAATGCAACCAATTCTTCGTCGCTACAGGCATAGACCGAATAATGTACCGGCGGCGGTTGTGGTGGCAACCGCTGCATCAAGCGACCATTGTGCCGATAACCAACCGTCAACGCGGCAAATTCCGTCTGGAGCACCTCACCAAGATCGGGATGCGCACGATAAATCTCGTCATCGTAGAGCAGCCGACCCGTGTACGTTCGACCACGCACCACTGCCCGTCCACCTGGTTCACGGCTGCCGGTGTGGATATTGTACACCAGACCGTAGACTACCAACGATTGATCGGTTGTTGTTGCCCGTACCAACGCGCCGAATGGTGGTGATTCGAGTACCTTATACGAAGCAGCAACGAAATGGGTAGTCGAAGATTCGAGTACCTCGCCTATCCGACCGTTCTGCGCTACCGAGATCATACGTTACCCTTGCACGAACTGTTTACTCTCACGCTTTGCCGAGAAACCAGGAGATAGTTCGGCCTGACGCAATGCACCAGCAACCATTTGTTCAAAGACACGCCGTTCAGGACTCCGAATCACGGCCTGTTCGTGCGCTCGTTGCAATGCCACCGGATAGCCCTGCCCACGTGCCGCCTGATCATACACCAGTGCGTGAACGTGGGCAACCAACTGCGGGTTCGTCGCTACCCACGCTGGAATCTCGACCCGTGCCAGCTCACGGCCAATACGGAGAAAGAAAAAATGAATCTGGTGATGTTCATAGCCTTCAATGCTGATCCGACTGAACGAGCGAAACAGTGGGCCACGCTGACCTTCTTGTAACCATGGTGCAAAGAGATCGGCATCGATCAGATTTTGACAGATCATACACGATGGGATTTTACCACGCTTGGCATCGCTACACTGCATACAGTTCGCACCGCGCCGGTCATCAACTCGTACATCAGGACACAACATTAAGCGTAGTAATCCCATCACTTCCGGCGAACGAGTCCGACTGATGTACGAAGCCACCGGGATTCCGTACTGCTGCATCTGCTCCAGATAGGTAAGATATTGGCGCAAATAGTGATCACGGATCGCCGGTTCGGCATTTGCCAGTGCCCAACGGATCAGGGTACCATCTTGCAATGCCAGCCGGGGAATAGTGAGCCGAGTGAGGTATTGTCCGGCTAAACGACCCAGGGCAATCCCTTCTTCGATGTCACGCCGTATACTCAGCAAGGCCCCCTCAATCGGGATGCGCTGCGTCTCATGAGCAATGTACAAATCCGCTTCCGTAAAATAGAGCCGGGGTGACGATTCAAGGTACGCTTCCGGCTGCGCGCCATACCGGATATAGACCTGACCAATATTGATCAGATAGCAATTGACCTCACCGTGTCGATCAACATCAATATGCGAGCCATCGGTCGCTACAACCGCATAGTCGGTTGGCACATTATCTAGATCGCGCACAGTATCTAGCGGTTCAACCGGCTCGGCCAACAGCCAGTGCGCAGAATCTTTACTTAACTCAACAGCTTTTGCCCAATACTGCTCACGACCAGTCTCACTCAGGTAACGCTGGCGAAGCTGCGCAAGCTGCTCATCGCGTTGACGAACGGTAAGCGCCACTTGCTGGCTCATGGTGCGAATCTGTTCACTCAATGCAGCAAGATTCAGACTCATATTCACCCCTTCGCTCATCCGTTCGTGTCGTTGAGTATAGACGATCTCATACGGTTCGTCAATCTGCTCGTATACCGCGCGGGTGATCAACCCACCCGCGATGTATCATGCACGACCGAAAACTGGGAACTTTGAAAACCTCTATCAATGGTATGATAAGCTAACGCACGCAGGACGCGGGTCAGCCCGTCTCAGATTAGCACACGGCAAGAAGAGTCAGCTATGCAGATTCAGTCATATCAGGCAGCGCTCGATTACATCTACAGCTTTATCGACCCCGCCCGCCAAGGCTCGCCTGATCCTACTATTGCCGCTCGTGCCCTGGCGCGAATCACGGCATTATTGGCCGATGCCGGTAACCCACACCAACACCTAGCCGCCGTCGTCGTAGCCGGTACGAAGGGGAAAGGTAGCACCTGCGCCTTGATCGAAGCAATGGCGCGCGCTGCCGGTTTGCGGGTTGGTCTATGGACCTCACCCCACCTCAGTTCATACCGCGAACGAATCCAGATCGACCGCGAGCCAATTTCTCAGACGACGTTGATCGATCTGGTCAATGAAGTTCGGCCGATTGTAGAGGCGTTTGATACCACTACGTATGGACGGCCCAGTACCTTCGACATTGGCTTTGTGATAGCAATGCGCCATTTTGTGGCTGAACGGGTTGATCTAGCAGTGGTTGAAGTGGGGTTAGGTGGTCGTTACGACGCTGCCGCCACCATAACACCTCTCGTTTCGGTAATCTCGTCAATTAGTTTCGACCATATGGCTATTCTGGGGCCAACCCTGCACGATATTGCGTTCAACAAGGCCGGTATTATACGCACAGGAGTACCGGCAATCACCGTACCACAACACCCTGATGCAGCCGCAGTATTTGCTGCTGAAGCACAGACGGTCAATGCGCCGCTCTGGTTGGCTGCCGAGCATGCTGTTGAACCATGGATCGCGTCTGGTCAACCGCTGGCTTATCCCGCTGCACCCCAACCTGGTCGTTTACGAGGCTCGTTTCAACGCGAGAATGCGCGGCTGGCGATGGGCACCGCGCTGCTGCTACGGCAGCAGGGGCTGACGATTGATAATCAGGCGATCCGGCGCGGCCTGGCTGAAGCCTGGTGGCCTGGGCGCTTTGAGCTGATCAACGGTCCGCCGAGGATACTCATTGATGGTGCCCACAACGGCGACTCGGCCCAGAAGCTGTGGCAGGCAATTACCGAAGAACTGCCACACCGCCGATTTATTCTGGTGCTTGGTACTTCCCGCGACAAAGACATTACCGCCATCGCGGCTGCATTGGTCCCCCATGCATCACACGTGATCATTACGCGATCAAGTCATCCTAAAGCAATGGACCTTGACCGCATTGCTGCTGAGGTGGCGCCGTTTGCCTCGACACCGATCCAGATTGTTCCAGTTGTTGCTGAGGCATTAGCCAAAGCTCAGGAGCTGGCAACAGCAGATGATCTGATCTGCGTTACCGGTTCATTGTTCGTCGCAGGCGCGGCCCGCGAGGCATTGGGTTTAGCGGTAGCCGATTAACCGGCAAGACAACGTCGTATTCGATTGGCTCATCGTTGTCAGCCTATGATGAAGCGCTGGTATACGAACGCAAACCAACGCGCCAAAAGGCGCGAGCAGCTAGCAAGAGAAGACCAGCCATCATCGGCGCTAATAGCAGATACAATGGATCGAGCAACCCAATGAGTGCAGCAGCCGGAAACGTGGTCAGAAAGGCGATGGGAATGATGAAGGTCAACACCAGACGAATCCACCAGTTGTAGGCTGTAACTGGGAAACGACCGGTTTCATAAATAATGGTGAGTAATTCGGTGATGTTCTCAACCTGTACCAACCAGAATGCGCTTGTCACCAGCAGCATCCAGATTGCATATGCCATGACGATACCGCAGATGAGCAAGAAGAGAAAGGCGATAATCTGAAGTAGTGTTGGCCAGAACTGTCCCATCCAAAGACCATAGCCGATCAGACCAAACCCGATCAGAATATCAGGAAGCACAAACAAATTGATCTGGCGCAACGAAGCCATAAACTGGCTATCAACCGGCTTGACCAGCACAAAATCGAGCGTTCCTTTCTGGATGTGCTCAACAATTCCGGTGATGTTTGGCCGCATGATACCGTCAAGTAGCCCTTCAAAGATGCGGAACAAACCCACAACTAACAGTGCCTGCGGGAATGTCCAACCACCGAGAGTACCGGTAAATTGAAAGAAGACAAGGATGCCAAGCACCCCCCAGAATAACCAGAGAACGCTCTGGAAGAGAGCGGTCACGAAGTTCACCCGATACTCAAGGGCAATCTGCAAACTATTATGAAAAAAAAGAGCAACAAGACGAAGATAACGGAGCATTAGGAGACCCCTGCCACCCCAAAACGGAAGAGAAAGAGAGCAATGGAGCAGATACCCTTCACGAGGGATTTTCAGACATGCTCCCAGAAATCACGCACCCACCGACGAAATCGGCAGGGGCAGGTGTTGCAAACCCACCCCTGGCCGACACACCTGCACCCTTATGCCGATAACCGACCTACATTCGTGCAAAGCAGGCAAATTGAGGCGCCAGTGCCGGAGGTAATCGGCCAACAATATGAGCGCCCTCACTCCCAAACTCTTCGACCTCAATCACACCGCGCTGCCGCCAGAGTGCAACCAGATCGTTCCGCTGATATGGAATATACGCATCGACCCGCACCATATGCTGGGCCAGCGTTTCCACGATTCGTTCGCCTAACGTCTGTAATCCCCATCCACGTGCAGCCGAAACTGCAATAATATCTTTAGGCAACCCCATTTCAGCCGCGATCTGACCGACATCCTCAGCGGTTGCCCCTTCGAGCAGGTCGATCTTGTTGAGGACGGTCAGAATCGGCTTATCGGCAACACCTAATTCGCGCAGCGTTTGCTCGACCGTTTGCGCGTGCTCTTGTGCATTACGATGGGTAACATCGACGACATGCAGCAGTACATCAGCTTCCTCGATCTCTTCCAAGGTTGCCCGAAACGCCGCGATAAGCTGTGGCGGCAATTTCTGAATAAAACCGACCGTATCGGTCATAAGTGCAACGATATTACCGGGCAGCAACACCTGCCGCGTCGTCGGATCAAGGGTTGCAAACAGCTTATCTTCAGCCAGCACGTCAGCGCCGGTCATAGCATTGAGCAAGGTGCTCTTACCGGCATTGGTATAACCGACAAGAGCGATCACCGGTATCCCGGCCTGTCGTCGGCGCTGGCGGTACAATTCGCGGTGCCGATGAACGTCAGCCAGTTGTTCTTTCAGCCATGCAATGCGGCGCTCAATCAACCGGCGGTCAATTTCAAGCTGAGTCTCACCAGGCCCACGCAAACCAACCACACCACCTGCTGCCGTACCACCCGTACCGGCCTGTCGTTCGAGGTGTGTCCATTGTCGACGCAAACGAGGCAGCAGGTACTGGTACTGTGCCAGCTCGACCTGAAGCCGCCCCTCGTGCGTTCGCGCATGGCGCGCAAAGATGTCGAGGATCAGACCCGTCCGATCAATAACCTGAGTCTGTAACTCCTCTTCAAGATTGCGCGTCTGGGCCGGACTCAATTCCTCGTCGAATACGATAAGGTCAGCTTGCGTTTGCTCGCGCAATGCAGCGACCTCTTTTACCTTACCGGGGCCGATAAAAAACTTTGGTTGTGGCTCTGGCAGGCGCTGAAAGATGCGACCTACCACCTCAAGCTCCGCTGTTTTGGCGAGCAGCTCTAGCTCATCAAGAGAGTCTTCGACTGGCCATGGACTGCGTAGGCTGGCAATCTCCGCACCTACCAGCAAGGCGCGTCGGCGTGGTGACGTCGTAGGGTACAGGCGTTTTCCGTCGTGAGTTCGCAAGGCGTTAATGGGTGTCTCCTTTGACTGAATATTCAATCGTCTCATCATTATCTGGATTATAGCACTGTTCGTTCATCACCTTCAAGGCCTGAGATGATGTCTGCAAGACAACCAGATTGATAGGTTCATGTTTATTATACTGCACTGTGCAATAGGTATCCTGGCCTGCAAATGGACAATTCACGACCTTTTAACGTTCTTTGTCAATCTGGAGGTAAAAATCCTGTGGTGAGAAGCAGAAGAAGATCGATTGAGGCGTAGCGGCGCTGTGCCTGTAATCCCGGTTGCACCGTGAGACAGGTTTTCGGATCGGCGCTCAACGATCACAATGTGTCTAGTCGCTGCAAAAGTTCCTGCGCCTGGCGGACAATTTCCTGACGTTCTGTGTGTGTCAAGCGTTGCAAACCCAGCACTGCCGGCCCCAGTCGTGGATTAGCCCGCAGCGTCGCTTCATGAACAATGAGAAAATGCCAGTATAGTGTGTTGAACGGACAGGCGCGCGGCCCAACCCGTGCTTTGCGGTCGTAAACACATCCGCGACAGTAGTCACTCATTTTGTCGATATAGGCTGCACTGGCAATGTACGGCTTCGTTGCAGTCCGTCCACCGTCGGCATGTAAGCCCATCCCGATCACGTTGGGGGTTACTACCCATTCGTAAGCATCGACATAGCACTCGAGAAACCAATCATTCACTGCACGCGGCTTGATGCCTGCCAGAAGCGCAAAATTGCACAAGATCATTAACCGCTCAATGTGGTGACAGTAGCCACTTCGTAAGACCCGACGAATAACGCAGCTCATGCAACGCATGCGCGTCTCACCACTCCAGTACCACGTCGGTAACGGACGCTCGGCCTGCCAGGCATTGGCTTCCAACAATGCCGGCATCAATTCCCAATAGCGGTAGTAGATATATTCGCGCCAGCCAATAATCTGGCGCACAAAACCCTCAACCGAAGACAACGGTGCCAGCCCCCTGTGATAAGCGTTCACCGCCGCAGATGCCGTTTCCAGTGGATCGAGCAGCCCAATATTGAGAAGAGGTGAGAGCTGCGAGTGAAATAAGAGGTCATGATCGGCACTCATCGCATCTTCAAACGGGCCAAAGTCCGCCAGCCGGTGTGTGATAAAATCTTCGAGCGCAGCCAGGGCCTGTGCCCGTGTCACCGGTAGATCGAAGGTATCTGCTGAACCGATTGCCTCGGGGCAACGATGTGCCAGATCATCAATAACCTGTCGAGTCATCTCGTCGGCGGGAAAGCGCAACGGCTGAGGTACCGGACGACCATCGTAACGACGCCGATTCTCACGATCAAGATTCCAGACGCCACCGGTTGGCTCACCATTTGGCTCGATCAGTAAACCGGTTTGTCGACGCATTGCCCGATAAAATGGCTCCATAAGCGCCGGTGAGCGTGATGGTGGATAGCGTTCAACCAGGAAGAGCGTGTTAGGGAGGATCGTCACTGCGATACCCAGTTCGGCAGCCAGATGCTGCTGGAATTGACGGGTATTGTATTCGGCAGCCGCCATACAAACCAAATGTCGTACATCAAACTGGACAATGTGATCGCGCAGACCCTGCAAAAAATCTGGTGCTGAACGTATATCGACTTCATAACCAGCCGCATGTAGTTCGTTGGCGAAATGACGCATCGCGCTGACGATCAACACCAGCTTTCGTCGATGGTAGCGACGCTGATTGAGACGGGCCAATGACTCGATCAAGACAACCCGCCGCCCTGGGATGAGACCGGGATGATGGGAACTAAGCTGATCACCGAGAATCCAGACCGACTCTTGTGGGTAACTTGTATCAGAACCAGACATACAGTTATTCCCGATAACACAAGACTATGCTGTAGACAAGAATGGGCAAAAACATCTTATCGTGCTTTGTGAGCCTATCTGAGCCACTCCCATCGTAGGGACACAGTGCTGCGCCCTTCTACACGATCCTGCTTGATAGCATTGGAAAATGACGAAACTTTCGCGTTGCAGCCACTAGCACAAAGCAGTTCTTGCTTTGCCGTTGAAGCAATCTTGCTACCGGAGAGCAACGGGTTGGAAAGCACACCGTCTCCTAACGCGAACGTTACTGACGGAAGAGGCGATCAAGGGCTGCATTCCAGGCTTTCATCCGTTCTGGATCACCGCCGACATCAGGATGGTGGAGACGAGCCATTGCCTTGCGGATCGCATTTACTTCGTCTTCACTGATCTGACCGGCCAGTGAACTGATGTCAATCACCGCCTTGGAACGCTGTTCTTCGTGGAGTGAGGCTTCGAGGCGTTGGGCGCGAGCACGCCACATATCTCGTTCGTGACAAAGAATCGTATTTTCGCGCATCGTCTCGGTAAGAGTTTCAACCATTTTGGCATGGGCACGCTGAGCTTCCTGCGCAGCCGCCAGAGCTTTTTCCAACTGACGACGCAACGACCGGATCAGAGCATGGGCGTCGTTCAGTTCACGGCGCAACAACTCTAGCTCACGTTGGGTACAGGCATTACTGGTTGGCGTTAACTCATCCGAGGTTAACACACAAAACTCCTCAAACCGTTCATTACTGTACTTAGTATAACGCAAATCTAACCAACAGTCGATAGTAGTTCTATTATAGCGCATAAAAAGCGGTATGGGTCACCGGGCATCACCCGATGACCCGTACTGATGTGGCAACGGCCACTTTCTGGTGGCCGTAGGGGGATTATGGGGAGCAACAGTGAGGATTGGGAGGATACACGTCGGGCGATGTCTGTTGCTCCATCGCTCGACCTGTGAAAAGTATAGCAAGCTTAGTCACTATCGTCTATCCGCCTTAAGACCGATTCTGAGTCAGTATTTCATCAATAGCAGCCACCACCGAGAGCCATGCTGTGCTAGAGGGAGTCGTTAGCTCAAAGTGTCCACAAGCAGGGAGAATAGTAAGGTGCGCCGGATCACCGACCTGGCAAGCTGTAGCGACAAAATCAGCTACGTATGCTGCCGGTACGATAAGGTCTTCGTGACCGACCAGATGGCGATGCGGTACCCCGAGTGGCAAGAGCGCACGGGGTGATGCCTCTTGATAACGTACTTCATCGTTGCCAACAAGTTCGGCACAGGCAGAACCGCAGGCCGTTTTGGTTACACCCTGAACCAGATCAGCTACGGCGGCCAGAGCTACCACACCCTGAATTGGCAACGGGTTCGGCGTATAGAGTTGACTGGTGATCGGGAGTCTGGAGCGAGCGGCCAGCCAGAGGGCTAACTGCCCACCCGCCGAATGTCCGACTGCAATGACACGGTTCAGATCGAGCATATAGGGCTGCGCCAGATCACGCAACCGATCCACACCGGCAGCAACATCCAGAAACGTATACGGCCAACCACCACCATTACCGAGCCGACGATACTCAAGACTCCACACGGTGTACCCACGTGCCCGCAGATCGGCACAACACGCGCTCAGCGGGGTGAGATCATAGGCAGCCTGCCAGCAACCACCGTGGATCATTATCACAACCGGGGTCGGTTGTGTGGTATCAGCAAGATAGAGATCACCAAACTGCCAGACATGATCACCGTAGGGAATGCGCTTGTCAGGATATATCACCGGTTGAGCCAGATAATCACTTACCGTCAGCATGACGATTCGGCTTCGGCCCAGGCCAGATAATCGGCCAGTGGGCCATTAAAATAGACATGCACCACCTGGTTAAAGGTAATCCGACTTACAGCGTCCCATACTTCATCTGGATCGGTACTATACGCGACCAGCATCGCCCGTTCTGGACGCTCTTCATCTTCACCGGGAGGGATGACCAGCGCCAGCCACTGCCCTGGGTACCGTTGTTCAATCAGAGCGACCGGTTCTACCCGACCACGTTCAACCATACCGGTATAGGGGCAACCACAACCACAATCTGGCCCGCAACTGTTATGGTCACCCGTCCCACAACTCGGTGTGGTGCCACCATGCATAGCACTGGTAAGCTGAATTAGCACCGGCATAAGCGTCGTTTCCTCTCTGAACACCTAGCCCAACCTCGCTGATCACGGGCCAATCCGTTCCATTCCGCCCATATATGGGCGCAACACTTCAGGAATGAGAATACTCCCGTCTTCCTGCTGATAATTCTCCATAATCGCAATAATGGTGCGGGGCAAACCTAAACCTGAGCCGTTCAAGGTATGGAGAAACTCTGGCTTCGCTCCCGGTTCTGGGCGATAGCGAAGATTCGCACGGCGGGCCTGAAATGCTTCAACGTTTGAGCACGAACTGACCTCCAGCCATTCGCCAACCCCCGGCGCCCACACTTCAATATCGTAGGTTTTCGCCGAACCAAAACCGAGATCACCTGTACAGAGCAGCTTGGTACGGAACGGTAAGCCTAAGCGTCGGGCACACTCTTCGGCATCGCGACGCAGCTTCTCGAGCGCCTGATAGCTCTGATCGGGTGTCACAAACATATACATTTCAACTTTATCAAACTGATGCCCACGCTTAATGCCACGCACATCACGTCCGGCACTGAACTGTTCTTTGCGAAAACAGGGCGTATACGCGACGTGATAGATCGGCAACTGACTCGCTTCGAGAATCTCATCGGCGTACAGGCTGGTGAGCGGCACTTCAGCCGTTGGTACGAGCCACAGCCCTGACTCCTCATCGCGATAGAGATTATCGCGGAACTTTGGCAATTGACCAGAGGCCCACAACACCGACTCCTTGACCACAAAGGGCGTATAGACCTCTTGATAGCCCTGCTCTAAATGGAGATCGATCAACCACTGAATAACGGCGCGCTGGAGACGGGCACCGGCCCCTCGCATGACGTAGAATCGTGAACCGGCCAGCTTCACGCCTCGCTCAAAGTCGAGAATACCTAACGCTTCCCCTAGCTCCCAATGGGGACGAGCGGGAAATGGTAATTGACGCGCTTCACCTTCTTGATATACCACCACATTGTCCCGTTCATCCACACCATCGGGTACGTCAGGATGAGGCAGATTACGAATTTCAAGCATGGCCGCTCGTTGCTGCTCTTCCACTTCGGCCAATTGGCGATCGAGCGCCGCAATCTCATCACCCAACCGCCGCATTGCCTCAATCTTTGCTTGCCGCTCGACCGGATCTTTCATCGCGCCAATCTGCTTCGAGACCGTATTCCGTTCAGCTTTACGAGTTTCAACCTCGTAAATTAAACGTCGGCGCTGTTCATCAAACGCCAATACCTGATCGATGATGGCTCCATCAACCCCACAACGAGCCAATCGGCGCTTCACTTCATCGGGTTGCTCACGGATTAATTTGATGTCAAGCATAGGCTTAGCCAAAGTTTAATATGCCGTGCGACGATGGCACAGACGATCGTATAAGCTGCATTATACCACGGTGCATCAGACAGCACCGATCCGGCTGTACCGCCAATCTACTGGTTGACCATTGGCGTAAGGCATCACACCGTGAAACGGACGAGGGTCATTATCAAAGACGAGCGGCAAAAACAGCCGATCACCGGGCCAGAGTGGTAAATCCATCACGCGCTGGAGCGGCACCCATTCGAGTGTACCTTCCTCATTCCGGGGCGGAGGTTCACCGGCAAAACTGGTGATCAAAAAGATAAAAGCGAACCAATCTTCACCATTTTTGCCAAAACCCGGCCAACTGATCGTCCCACGTAATGTCATTTCGAGCGCCGTAATGCCCGCTTCTTCATACAGCTCACGTTGAATACCAGCTACAACCTCTTCATGCCGTTCGAGTTTACCACCTAATCCATTATATTTCCCTAGATGTTGATCGCCAGCACGTGCATTCCGATGAACCATCAACACTGATTGTCGATCAGAAGATAAAACGTAGCCAAGCGTAGCCAGAATTGGTGTGTAGGGCATAGAAACCTCATCATTCACCATGACGTAAACAAACCACTCTCACCACGACGTGCCTCAGCAATGCGGCGTACACTCCCGGCCTCAACCCCTACCGGCAACTGATCAGGGTGGAAGAAGCGTGCATCGCAAATTTCAAGATCACCGACTGGTGGCAGTGCTGATCCATCGGCCACCGCTGTGAACACAATAATATAATCACTTAGGCCATGAGCCAGATAGTGGAACACTCCATGCAAACCCGTAATCGTTACCGGGCAACCGCTCTCTTCCATGACCTCACGACGGGCCGCATCAGCCGGCGCCTCGCCCCAATCAATTGCGCCTCCAGGTAAGCCCCATGGCGCCGCCCCACCCCGGTGACGTACCAACAAAAACTCATCGCCACGTCGTACCACAACCCGAACACCAATAGCGCGGGGACGAAACACACGCCATGCGACGAAGCGCAAAAGAATTAACCAGCGATAGAGTAGGGTCAGCCCAAATTCGCGCATGAGCGTATTCCTAAATTATCACATAAGTGCCCCCTTCCAGGATGGAACGAGGGCACTAACTATTGGATACTTCTTTTCTGCACCAATACCAGCAGAACCACTAATCATAGAGGAGTTTGCAGTGTTCCCAGCTTCGGGTTACCTACGATGCCCGAATGATGCAACAGAGGGGTGACACAGACGAACATACTGTATCCGCTACCGATGAATCCCACCCTGTACGATAGCTTACGAGCACGGCCGCTGGCCCGCAGTGCGATGAGCGGCTGGCACCCACCGGTGGCGCCTCCTCCTCTATCACCCTCCAGGACACCCTCGTATGCTTCCCAACCTCTCCCAGCAAGCGGGGGGGAACCCACCTCGCCCAATACCGTGACGGGCATCACCAGCAAGGCGGTGGAGACGTATCAGGGTTTCATCCACGCCGCGCAGGATACGAGCCGGAAGCCCGTGCACCAGGGCAAATGGCTTTGGCAATCGTCGTGCAGGAGGGAATGATGTTCATTGGTGAACACGACCAACATCAGAGCACGCCGAATACCTCTCTGGATCATCGCGCTCACCTCACGCCGCACCTATCACGTTCGTTCACTGCTTCCCGCTTGCTGTCGCATACGGTTAGGAGCCTGACATACGGTTTGCCTGGTACAAGTTAATTCATCAGCAGAAAAGACACCCAGAGAGTTTACCTGGAATCATCTCTCTTAGTGTTCTCAGTGTGAGTCTTTGCAGTGGACTCACATTTTGTATAACTCGCTTTATGATAGCATGCTTGAAACAACCGGGCAAACCAGCTTATCAAAATCAGGCAGCAACAAGCGTTTTGCACAATATGCACGATGACAATCGTTATGAAAGCCGCAAAAGTGTCACCGATGAACACAGTGTGAAACCAATCCCGCGTACCGGACAGAGAAGGGTTGGCTCGTCAGGATTCACCTCAATCTTTTGCCGTATGCGATACACCCGCCCCTTCACCAATTCACGAGCTTCATCGTGACCGGTATCTTGTAAATACAGCATCTGAGCCAGAGATCGAAACGAAGCTATCTGGTGAGGCGAACGCGCGATGTGTTGCAAAATTTCTGCTTCACCGTCACTGAGCTTAATAACCTGGCTCCCAATGGTGATACAAGATCGATCGGCATCGATCATAATTGGTGGCCGGTCTGTATATGAAAACAATGACGATGTCTCAGAGAGACGCTTAAAATTGTTCGATGGGGTACGGTACGATCGTTGTTGTATCCGCTGTAGCACATGTCGTACATTTTTGGATGACAGGGGTGGGGTAATATATTCAACAATATCATATTGACTAAACGCTACTTCAACGTTTTTACCGTACAACACTGTAAACATTCCCGATCTTTTCATAGAAAAATTTTCCAAAATATCACAATTAAGCAATGGAGATATATCTAAATTAAATAATAGAAGATCAAAAACACAACGTTCCAAATAATCACGAGCAGCAGCAAGATCATTGATTGCTAACACTGCCCAATTAGACCGATTAAGTTCCATAGCCATCCCATTACGAAGCCGAGAGTCGCGCTCAACGAGAAGTGCAGTGCCTTTCAACATAATGAATGCCTCACCTGAGCAACAGAACAGTGTTTTCGATTATAATGCTTTACAATACAGACCAGCAATCACCCGTTATTCCTACCCATGTATAGTACCACTCTTTATATGTGAATATGTTTTTGATAATATATACAAAACGAATAAGAATACCCATCACTAATTTCATAAGATTTATGTTACTTATAACAAAATTCAATGGAAGAGACCGATTTTTGACATAATAGCTTGAACATAAGCATCATTCACTCATTTCGATTCGGTATTATTCGTCCAGTGGTATAATACGGTTATGGCAAAGATACGTACTATTTTCGTCTGCCAACAATGCGGCGCTCAGCAAAGTCGCTGGATGGGAAAGTGCCCTGAATGTGGCGCATGGGATAGTTTGGTAGAGCAGCTCGTCACTCCGCCTCGAGCTACCGGTAGCGGACGGGCATCTTCTACCGGACAGAATCAACCTGTCCGGCTGCGTGATGTACCCTTGACCGATTTCCAACGTCTCCCGGTCTACGCCGATGAGTTCGCCCGTGTTCTTGGTGGTGGGCTAGTACCTGGCTCGGTGGTGCTGATAGGTGGTGATCCTGGCGTTGGCAAGTCAACGTTGCTCGGTCAGGTTGCCGCACACTTTGCGGCTAGTGTCGGGCCGGCGCTCTATGTGAGTGCAGAAGAATCGGCCCAACAGATCAGGCTGCGCGCCGAACGACTCGGCCTCCACGCCGATGATCTCTTTCTCCTGACTGAGACGTCGCTTGATCTGATCATCGAGCACATTCGCAATTTACGCCCCCGGCTTGCAATTGTAGACTCGATCCAGACAGTGTATCTCCCTGAGTTAACCAGCGCTGCCGGGAGTGTTTCCCAGGTACGCGAAGGGGCTTTGCGTCTGATGCAACTAGCGAAGGAGACCGCTATTCCGATTGTCCTGGTTGGTCACGTGACCAAAGAGGGGGCAATTGCCGGTCCACGGGTGCTCGAACATATCGTTGATGTTGTGTTGTATCTTGAAGGGGATCGCTTCCACCAGTTTCGGCTCCTGCGTGGTGTAAAAAATCGCTTCGGTAGCACCAATGAAGTTGGCGTATTTGAAATGACCGGTGACGGCTTGCGCGAGGTTCGTAATCCTTCTCAAGTCTTTCTCGCCGAGCGCAATACCCAAAGTCCCGGTTCGACAGTTGCAGTAACTCTGGAAGGAACCCGTCCGTTATTGGTTGAGGTGCAGGCACTGACATCACATACCGGGAATGCGCAACCACGACGGACGACTAATGGCTTTGATCTCAATCGACTGCTCATGCTTACCGCCGTCCTCGCGAAACGGGTCGGTATTCCGCTCTTTAATCAGGACTTGTATGTCAATATTGTTGGCGGTCTGAGGATCAGCGAACCGGCAGCCGATCTTGCGGTAGCGCTGGCGATTGCCTCATCGTACCGTAATCAGCGCATTGATCCCGACATCGTCTGTCTCGGCGAGGTAGGGCTGTCGGGTGAATTACGTAGTGTCAGTCAGCTTGAACGTCGGCTGAGTGAAGCGGCAAAGCTAGGCTTTCGACGTGCGATTGTGCCAGCACACTCTACGCTCGAAGCACCAACCGGTCTGCGCATCACACCAGTACGGTCTCTATCTGAAGCCGTTGAACTCCTCACCCGCAAAACGACACCTTCCTCTGCACAGGACATTGATGAAGGGTGAGAGATATGAGACTAGGTCTCGATCTTCTCGTGCGCCTGCTTGGCTTTGGCTGGATGGCATATCTTGGCTTCTGGATCGGGCGCTCGCTCTCAGGGCCAAATCCGACGTCTGAACAGATTCAGGCTACGGTGTTGCTGACGCTTGCCGGTGGCGGCCTGGGCCTAATCCTCGCACCACGGATTATTGTTGATCCCCTGCGCTCTCTGTTCCGGCAGGCACGCACCATCCCTCTTTATGAAGTGATCCTGGTCGTACTAGGTGTCGTGTTCGGCAGTTTTGTCGGTGCATTACTTACTGTGCCGTTGACCACGCTGCCTGCACCGTATGGAAACCTGTTACCCACCATCGTCACTGCAATTCTAATCTACTTTAGTGCGTCACTCCTGTATTTACGAAAACGTGAATTTGTCGAACTCATCAATCGTTGGCAACAACAGCGAACGCCGGCGTCAACCATCACAGCAGTACCCGCTGAATTGCCTCCGTCATCACCACCTGAACGACGCTACCTTATCGATACCAGCGCGATTATCGATGGTCGGATCGCAGCCGTGGCGCGTACCGGTTTTCTTGAAGGAACGCTCCTCATCCCTTCATTTGTCTTGACCGAATTGCAAATGCTGGCCGACTCGAACGATGATTTACGGCGCCAGAAAGGACGGCGTGGCCTTGATTTACTGAACCAGATGCAACAATCTTCGCCCCTACCCATCGAGATTGTTCACTATGATCTCCCCGACGCCCTTCGTGTTGATGATAAATTGATCGAGCTAGCCCGTCAGCATCGCTGCCCTATCATTACGAACGATTACAATCTCCATCGCGTGGCTGGTTTGCAAGGGGTGACCGTGTTGAGCATCAATCAGTTGAGCGATGCTCTGCGCCCGCCAGTGGCGCAAGATCAACGATTGCAGATTCTGATCCGCAACGAAGGGAATGCCCGTCAGCAGGGGGTTGGGTTTCTTGATGATGGCACACCGGTCATCGTTGAGAATGCGCGTCATCTGATTGGGCAGACGATTGAGGTCGTGGTAACCCGAATTCATCAGACACAAACCGGTCGTCTAGTTTTTGCAGTTCCTGTTGAGGAAGAGTAATGCGTGCCGTCATTCAACGTGTCAGTGAAGCATCGGTAACGGTTGATGGTCAGGTTGTTGGTGCAATTGGTCGTGGGTTATTGATTCTCCTTGGCGTAAGCCATACCGATACCGCAACTGATGCCGCGCTGCTAGCCGATAAAATTGCGCAACTCCGCATTTTTAGCGACCAAGAGGGAAAATTCAATCTCTCTGTACTCGATGTTGGTGGTGAGGCATTAGTTGTATCGCAGTTCACCCTTTACGCTGACACGCGCAAAGGTCGCCGACCCAGTTTTACGGCTGCGGCCCGTCCTGAAATCGCTGCCCCACTTGTGGATGCCTTTGTGGATGCTTTACGCGCCCATAACCTCCGTGTTGCGACCGGTGTCTTTGGGGCAATGATGCAGGTTGCCCTGATCAATGATGGCCCGGTAACCCTGGTCATTGATAGTGTAGACCTCCAAATGCCACGCCGTGCCCGATCGTCGAGCTAGGCGAGATTTTGTATCTTTCCCTGTCGGCAGTGATGATCTCGTTCAAACCGACCCACTATCAAATGTACGGTCACATATCGTTACGCACCATCAGGTATAATGTGGCAGTATGGAATCGATGACGTTTCGCATCCAGCGTGAAGCAGACGTCTACGTTGCGCTTAGCAGCGGTCGCCGACTGGCTACAGAACTACAATTCAGTGAGACCGACCGCACGCGCGTTGAAATCTGCATTCTCGAGCTGGCTCACAACTTAATCCGGCATGCTGGCGGCGGCGAGATCGTGCTTACCCGTCTTCAGCGTGACAACACGACCGTGGGAATAGCGGTTGAGGCACGCGATAATGGGCCGGGCATCCCTGATATTGAACTGGCGCTCCGCGATGGTTATAGCACAACTCATTCGCTGGGAGCCGGTTTACCCGGTGTGCGCCGGCTTATGGATGAGTTTGAGATTCGTTCAACCCCAGGGATTGGGACGATAGTTCGTGCAGTAAAGTGGCGATCGTTGCGTCCGTGATGAGGAATTATGAAATTTTCGTGGGGAGCAGCTATCCGTCCGAAAACGGGGCAAAGCGTCAGTGGCGATGCGTATGTCATTCTTCCGTTCGTGGACAACCACCTCTTAGCAGCGGTGATTGACGGGCTTGGCGGTGGAGAAGCGGCTGCCGAAGCTGCGCAGCGAGCAGTGAGTGTTCTTGAACGTCAGCCTACGCTGGAACTGACAGAATTGATGAATCAGGCTGATCGTGCACTTGCCGGTAGTCGTGGCGCAGTGATGGCTCTGCTGCGTCTCAATGCCAGAGACCGTTCCGCTGAGTTTGTAGGTGTGGGCAACATTGGTGTGCAAGTCTACAGTGATCTGCCTATCAAGCCAATATCGAAAAACGGTATCGTTGGCTATCGTTTGCCACAACTCTTGCGTATGACCTATACTTACAATTCGGGCGACATCTTCGTTTTATATAGTGATGGGATTTCGAGTCGATTCACAACCGAGCGACCACCTGATCTCCATCAGCCACCGCAGCAGATTGCCGATGAGATTTTGCAACGCTTCGGTAAAAATAACGATGATGCGACCGTTGTTGTGATACGTTGTGAATAACAGATACTGTTGGCCCTTCGCATGAAGTACACACTCAGCCAATGGCTTTACAACCAACAGATCGATTTGCTACAGCACTGGCCAAATCAGTGTGAAGCTGCCCCCGGCTCGGTGGCGGTACAATCACACATAGATACAAAGCGCTTTGTGTTGGCTCTGATTGCTGCTGCGGAAGGGAATGAGCTGCCATTACGCGAGCTGTTTACCGATTGGATATCAGGCGAGGTCGAACCTGATGTACCGACAATGGTGCGGAGGCTCAATTATTTGCACCGTGCCTTACGCACGACATTGCTGCATGAATTGCCTGAGCTGACCCTCGTCGATGCCCTGGCCGATCTCTTTGAGCAAACCACAACGATTCTGATCGAAATCTGGTCGGAACATACCAATCAGCTCATCCAGGAACGCGAGTTTATTGCCGCCAGCCTCGATTCTGCTTCAGCAGCAGCCGATCAGCGCGCATTACAACTGAAGGCACTCAACGATATTTCACAGCGTCTTTCGGCAACTCTTGACCGTGATGAGCTTCTCGAAATCGTGATAGATAGCCTGTACCGCCTGACCGAAGCACACCATGTCGCCGTCTGGCTGGTTGACGACCAACAACGGCTCAAGGTCGTTGCCACCCGCGGTAGTAGTGATGGCCCACCTATCGGCTACGTCTTACCTAAGACAAACCCCGTTGTCCAGGCTGCATTTCAGAACGGTGCATTCTGGCCTGCCCCGTCTGCCGATCCTACGCACGACTGGCTGATTGCTGGGTGTAGTGTCTTGATCATCCCGATGACAGGTGGGACCGGCTTGATCGGTGCCGTCACCCTTCAGGAACTGCAAAACCCGCTCGATCTACGCTTTATGCAAGACCTGGCCCAGAGCATTGCTAGCCAGGCTGCCATTGCTTTCCAGAATGCAGAGTTGTATCACGCGATTCGTACTCTCAATGCCGAACTTGAACAACGTGTGATTGAACGCACTCGTGAGCTGGAAGAAGAGAAGAATCGTTTGGCGACACTGCACGCAATCGCTGCTCAAGTCAATCAAACCCTTGACCTCGATCAGATTCTCAATAACTCACTGACAATGTTGGCTCGCATTGTGCAAGCCGAACATGCCTCGATTCTGCTCACCGAAGAAGATAATCCTAGCCTGCTGGTCACACGCGCTATTCTCGGCAAAAAGGTCACCCCCGACAACACGGTACGCTTTGCGATTGGTCAGGGCATTGCCGGTTGGGCAGCCCAGCATGGGCAAACCGTCTTGGTGCATGATGTGGCACAAGATGAGCGGTGGATCACCATTCCTGGCAGTAGCCGGAAGCGTGAGGGATCGATGATCGCCGTTCCGCTCTTTGTACAGGGTGAGGTGATCGGTGTTATGACCCTCTCGCACCCACAGACCCATTTCTTTAGCGAAGGGCATGTGCGGTTGCTCAATGCCTGCGCTGGCGCAATTGCAATTGGCATTAATAACGCTAATCTGTTTCGTATGATCAGTGCTGAAGCCGAACGTCGCTACGAACTTCTTGATCGCCAGCAAAAAGAGACCAGTCAGATCGCTGCAATCTTACAAAGTTTACTCGATGGTGTGATCGTGTGCGACCTCTACGGTGGTGTGATCAGTATCAATCAGGCTGCTAGTCGCATCCTCCATCGACCATTGGAAGAGTTACTGCTCTGGAACCTGAATGACATCATCCACCGCTACCTCGGGAACCATGCGGCTGAATTACCACTTGATGATCTCTTACGCCGACCGTTAACTGTTGAGGGTACGGCACGAACGTTTACAACAACTGCGGTTATTGCGGGTAAAACGATCAATTTTGCGCTCAGTCCGGTACTCAAAGACGATGACGAGCTGCTCGGTGCGCTGTTGGTATTGCGCGATATTACCCGTGAAGTTGAAGCCGATCGCATGAAGAATGAATTTATCGGCACTATGTCTCACGAGCTACGTACGCCAATGACAGCGATCAAGGGATTCACCCAGTTGCTGGCTATGGGAGGCCTCGGTCAGTTGAATGATACGCAGCGCGAATTTGTGAACACGATTTACAACAACACCGAGCGCATGATCAACCTAATCAACGACGTACTCGAAATTACCAAAATTGAGTCGGGGAGCATTGATCTCGAATGGCGTGCGCTGCATCTTGCTGAAGCGCTTAGCGGTGTTATTGCCGAACTACAACCTCAGATCGCACAGCGACACCATCAACTAACTATCTCGCTCCCGCCGGGCCTTCCTCTGATCCGGGCCGATTCAATGCGCTTGCACCAGATTTTGTTTCATATCCTCTCCAACGCGGTGAAGTATACACCGGCTGGCGGCTCGATCACTATTGCGGCCCGCGAAGTGATGAATGTCGATCTGCCCGAACCAATACGAAGTACGTTAAGTGATAACCGTCGTTATCTCCTGCTGAGCATCAGCGATACCGGCGTTGGCATCCGCCCTGAGGATCTGCCGCGTATCTTTGATCGCTTCTTCCGTAGCGATAATCCGCTCAAGGTAGAAGCCGGTGGTACGGGTCTCGGTCTGTCGATTGTCAAACCGCTGGTGGAATTGCTCGGTGGCCGGATATGGGTGGAGAGTACGGTGGGTGTCGGTAGCACCTTTTCGATCGTCCTCCCGGTGGCTGGCGATCACAGCTAGGGTTCACGAAGATTGCAGTTTTGAGCCGTGTTTGCTGCTATTCATTACCTCCATCCCACTGCCGGATAGGATAAAATGTTGCACGGTCCTCATCACGGATAACCAATCTTCCGGCTGAAGAAATTTCACCGTGGTATGATATAATGCCCATTTATAATATGAACAATACCTCAAATATGGAGGAAGTGTAGATGACACCTCTGATCGGAATATCGTGCGGTACCTTTCGTGATCGCGATTGGTGTCCGCCATCATATGGTCATCGTCAAACATATATCGACGCTGTTTTGCAGGCCGGCGGCGCACCCCTTTTAATTCCCCCGCTACTTGACGCTGCGACATTGCGCACCATCTACGAACGACTCGATGGTGTTCTGCTCGCCGGTGGTGGCGATATTGCACCAAATCACTACGGCGATCAACCGCACGAACGACTCGGAACAATCGATCCTCCCCGTGATCTGACCGAACTTCGCCTGGCACGCTGGGCCGCTGCCGAAGGGAAACCTCTGCTTGGCATCTGTCGTGGCGTGCAGTTGATTAACGTGGCCCTCGGCGGATCGCTGTACCAGGATATTCCTTCGCAGATCGACACAACCATTGACCACAATCTTTCATATACGCGCGAAGATTGGACGTTTCTAGCACATCCGATTGCGATTGCTGCTGACTCGCGCCTGGCCCAGATGTTGGGAACAACTCATCTGATGATCAATTCGCTGCACCATCAGGCAGTGCGCCGTGTGGCGACCGGCTTACGTGCTGTTGCTTGGGCACCCGATGGTGTAATTGAAGCGCTGGAGAGTGAAGGGCCGACCTTTATCATTGGCGTGCAGGGTCATCCTGAAGCCTTGCAGGCAACCGTTGATCCGCGCTGGCAGAATCTCTTTGCTGCGTTTGTACAAAGCTGCGGCGATCATCACCGTCAGAGTCGCGCTGCATAACCATATAGAACACCTATGAATACTCAACTCCGTCCTTTAATCGGCATTACCGCAATGTCGGTCGGCAATAGCACCGATGGGCGTGAGCTGCAAGCGGTACGTCCAACGTACCTGCGCGCCATTGAAGCCGCCGGTGGTATTCCGCTTATCATCTATCTGAGTGATGATTTGGATGCGATTCGCCATCTGTACGACTACTGTGCCGGTATCTTACTACCAGGTGGCGATGATGTTGATCCGGCTTACTATGACGAAGCACCCCATCCCAAGCTAGGGAACGTAGATCGCCAACGCGATGCAGTCGAGATCGCATTGACCCGCTGGGCGCGGGCAGATCGCAAACCGCTGCTCGGCATTTGTCGAGGTTTGCAGGTCATTAACGTGGCCCTCGGTGGATCGCTTTATCAGGATATTCCTGCTCAGCTTGACACCTCCATCGACCATCGTGCAAACAGCCGCACTCGGGCCTGGACCGAGCTAACCCATACATTGACCATTCGCGCAGACTCGCGGCTGGCCGCAATCTTGCAAACCACGCATATCGGCTGCAATACGATGCACCATCAGGCCATCAAGCAGCTCGCACCTGATGTGCAGATCACCGCTCACGCCCCTGACGGTATCATCGAGGCCTTTGAAGCAACCGATGATCACTACCTCATAGCTGTGCAATGTCATCCCGAACATCTGTGGGATAGTAGTGAACCGCGCTGGCAAGCACTCTTCACTGATTTTATTTCCGCATGTCGGGAACGCTTGACGCAGCATGGGCAGTCGGCGTAAGGCTATTTATAACCGATACAACTGAACCACGTATGATTGGCATTTTTGACTCTGGACTAGGTGGACTGTCGGTGATGCGAGCCATCCGTGAACGGCTCCCTGCCGCCGATCTGCTCTATCTCGCCGACAGTGCTTACTGCCCTTATGGGCCTCGTCCTATTGACGAAATCCGTGATCGGGCATTGGCTTGCGGACGCTGGTTGGTCGATCAAGGTGCGCATATTGTGGTGATAGCTTGTAATACCGCGACCGCAGCAGCAGTGGAACTTTTACGGTGCACATTACCGGTACCCGTCGTGGGTATGGAACCGGGTGTAAAACCGGCAGTAGCGGCAACTCGCCGAGGGAAAGTCGCCGTCCTGGCAACAAGTGGGACGATTGCCAGCGAGCGTTTTCGTAGCCTGGTTCATGCCTACGCTGCGGATGTTGAAGTGTATCCGCTGGTATGTCCTGATCTGGTTGAACAGGTCGAAGCCGGTGAGTTAACGAGTGAACACACACGGAACCTAATCCTCAAGCATCTTGCTGCTGCACCCGAAGCTGATGTGCTTGTACTAGGCTGTACGCACTTCCCTCTGCTGAAACCACTCATTGAGACATGTGTCGAACCGGGGGTTGTTATCATCGATACCGGACCGGCAGTAGCAGCACAAACTGCCCGGATCGCGCAACAGATCAATCACCCCTTAGAGAGTGGCAATATTCGTTGTGTCACTACCGGCGATCCAGAACAGATTACGCCAGCGCTTCACCGGGTTTGGGGTGCACCCCTACCACTGAGTGGCGTCCAGATCGAGGTAACAGATGTAATCATCAGATAGCTGTCATGGCTATTTCGGTACTTGA
>Ga0197142_1000506_pt1 | contig 35787 bp, 31 predicted proteins | sample GBS60_MetaG_FD_148614 | JGI IMG/M metagenome (GOLD analysis project Ga0197142, IMG submission 148614) | Sediment microbial communities from Great Boiling Springs, Gerlach, Nevada, United States - GBS 60_MetaG | ecosystem: Environmental > Aquatic > Thermal springs > Hot (42-90C) > Sediment...
AATCATTGTCATTAAATCCACTGTCATTCCCGGTACCACTGAAAACCTTCAAAAAAAATTTCCTCAACATACTTTTTTATTTAATCCTGAGTTTTTAAGCGAGGCAACAGCAGATGAAGATATGCAACATCCAGACCGCCAAATTATCGGCTTTACTCAAAAAAAAGAAAGTTTCAAGGTAGCGCCAAAAATTTTAAAAATTTTACCTCGAGCGCCTTTTGAAAAAATTATTCGAGCGAGCGAAGCGGAAATGGTGAAATACTTTAATAATACCTTTAACGCCATTAAGGTCATTTTTGCCAATCAAATGTACGATTTATGCCAAAAAGCAGGCATTAATTATGATGTTGTGATGGAGTGTGCTGCCAAAAGCAAATTTATTTTAACAGACAGTCATTTACATATTTTCCATAAAGGATATCGGGGTTATGGGGGAAAATGTTTGCCAAAAGACATTCGAGCTTTAATTGAATTTGGTGAAAAAATAGGCGTTGATTTAAAATTGCACAAATTAGCTGAAAAGATTAACAACGAATTAATGAAAAAACAAGGAATTAAAAACCCAGAAACCATTTCAAAAAGAAGATAAAAATAAACAAAAAGAATATATAATTTAAAAAAATGATCCCAAAAACAAATTGTCCAATTTGTGGCATTTCCAAAAATCCTAATAATTTTTTAAAAAATTACATTTCTCCCTATAATAAACAAGAATACAAACTCTATGAATGTTCTAATTGTCTCCTCCAATGGTGGGAGCCATTAAAAATCATTCCAGAGTTTTATGAAAGCGAAGGGTGTGAGTTATATATACGTCTTCATGAAGAAATTCATTCACCTCTTAGATCTAATCATCTTCTTTTCTTTGAAAAATTTCCTAATTATACAAAAGAAAAACTTCTCGATATTGGTTGTGGTAATGGAAGTTTTTTAAAAGCAGCAAAAGAATCAGGATTTGAAGTTTGGGGAGTAGATTTAGATTCTAAAAGCGTAGAAATGGCGAAAAAGACTGTAAATGAAGACACTATATTTTCTATAAGCTTTGAAGATTTTTATAATTTTGCAAAAAAGAACAAGTTGGTTTTTAATGTGATAACTTTTTTTGAAGTATTAGAACACCAAGACAACCCACGAAAATTTTTGGAAATGGTTAAGGATCTTTTAAGTGAAGGAGGTTGGATAGCAGGGAGTGTACCAAATAGAGAAAGATTATTTGCAGATATAGATTGGAAATATTTTCGTATAGACTATCCCCCACATCACTTTTTAAGATTTTCTTCTAAAGCTCTTAAGAAGATATTAGAGAGAATGGGATTTAAAAAAATTCTCATTGTAAAAACAAAGTTCTCTTTCATGGAGCTTCCTTATTTCATTGAGAAAAAGTATCTTGGTGATTTCGAGAAAATGAAAATAAGATTAAAAAAGTTCGTTGGAGTACCTGAAAGAATGGCTAAAGGATTAGCAGTAGAGGAATTGGGGCTTTATGGAGGAAAAAAATGGAAAATATTTTTTTTAAAAATTGGCAAAATAACAAGAAATGTCTTATTTTTCCCTCTCACTATTCTTTACTTGAATAGACTAAAAAATGGCCCATTTCTTTACTTTCAAGCAAGTAAGTAAAAAATTCTATGAAAATAACTTTTTCTTTTGGAAGAAATTGGAAAAATTATATAAATAATGTTGTAAATGAAAAAGTAATTGGTGAAGCTAAGGAAAGCCTTTTAAAATATTTGCCTGTAGAAGAATATAAAGGCAAAACTTTCATTGATATAGGTTGTAGAAGTGGACTGTTTTCTTTATCGGCTTTAATGTTGGCCTGCGAAAAAGTTATAAGTTTTGATATAGATGAAAATAGTATTGAAGCTGCCAAAATGCTTAAAGAAAAATTTTCTTATTTAATTCCAAAAAAGGGAAAAAACTGGGATATTTTTCAAGGAGATATCATGGATGAAACATTAGTTAATAAATTAAGTTCTCAAGGAGATATTGTTTATAGCTGGGGGGTTTTGCATCATGCGGGAAACATGTGGAAAGCGATAGAAAATGCATTAAAGTTAGTTAAAAATAATGTTTATTTTATTGTATCTATTTATAATTATGCTCCATCTTCTGAATTTTGGTTAAAAGTTAAAAAATTTTACAATAACAATCCAATTCTCCAACCATTCCTTATATTTTTATATGGAGGTTATAATATTTTAAGATTTATAATTGAAAAAAAAACATTAAGATTAAGAAAAGAAAGGGGGATGCATGTTTTTTACGATGCTATAGATTGGTTAGGAGGATTACCTTATGAATTTGCGTGTTTTGACGAAATAAAAGATTATGTAGAAAAATTTGGTTTTAAACTTTTAAAAGCTCCTATAAAATTACCTTGTGGAAAAAACAAAAAAGTAGGAATTTTAGGTAAGCTTCGTACTAAAGATACAGGATGTAACGAGTTTGTTTTTCAAAAAGTTTAATTTAATAATATTATGTGTGGAATTTTTGGAAAGCTTTTTTTTGAAAAAACAAAAATAGAAGAAAAAGATTATAAAGATTGCTTGAACGCGATTTCTCATCGGGGACCAGATGATGAAGGATTTTATATTGATGAAAATATAATTTTGGGGTCGAAAAGATTAGCTATTATTGATTTATCTCCTGCAGGTCATATGCCAATGTCAAACGAAGATGGAAGATTTTGGCTTGTTTTTAACGGAGAAATTTATAATTTTTTAGAGCTCAAAAAAAATTTAAAAAAAAGGCATAAATTTAAATCAAAAACTGATAGCGAGGTTTTATTGCATCTTTTCGAAGAAAAGGGGATTGGTTGTTTAAAATATCTAAGAGGGATGTTTGCTTTTGCCATTTGGGACAAAAAAGAAAAAATTTTGTTTTTAGCCAGAGATCGCGTAGGAAAAAAACCTTTGAAATATTATTTTAATAATAAATTTTTTATTTTCGCTTCGGAATTAAAAGCAATTTTAAAAGATAAAGAGGTTAAAAAAGAAATTGATTGGGGAGCGATTGATGAATATTTAACTTATCAATATGTTCCTCATCCTAAAACCGGTTTTAAAAATATTTTTAAATTAGAACCCGCTCATTATCTTTTAATTTCTTTGGATGGCAAAATCAAAAAAGAGAGATATTGGAATTTAGATTTTAGTAAAAAATTAAATCTCCCAGAGAAAGAATGGATGAAATTGATAGAAGAAAAATTAAGAGAATCTGTAAAAATAAGATTAATCTCAGATGTTCCTTTGGGTGCTCATTTATCAGGAGGCATTGATTCCTCGATGGTGGTTGCAATGATGTCTCAAGAGATGAAAGAAAAAATTAAAACTTTTTCAATCGGATTTAAAGAAAAAGATTATGATGAGACAAAATACGCAAGATTAGTGGCTCAAAGATACAAAACCGATCATCATGAATTAATTATTGAGCCAAACGCAATTGAAATTTTACCAAAATTAGTTTATCAATATGAAGAACCCTACGCTGATTCTTCTGCCTTGCCAACTTGGTATCTATGTCAAATGACAAAAAGTTATATTACCGTCGCCCTCAATGGTGACGGAGGCGATGAAAATTTTGCCGGTTACAATAGATACATTGGTTGGAAATTTTATTGCCAATTTAAATTTCTACCTTTTAAAAAATTTTTCAAAACAATAAATTTTTATCTTTATAAACTTACTAAAACCTCTCTTTTTGATAAAGGTTTCCGTTTTTTTTCTGCTTTCGAACAAAAACCTATTTTATTTTTTGTAAAATTAGTTGGTTTTTTTAATGAAAAAGAAAAAGAATTTCTTTATGAACTATCTTTAAAAGAAAAAATTAAAGATTCAAGAAAAGAAACATTTTTAGAAGAGATTTTCAATAGAACAGAAAATTTTTCTAATTTAGATAAAGTTTTATACACTGACATCAATTCCTCTTTACCAGATGACCTTTTGGTAAAAGTAGATATTGCTTCTATGGCTTATTCTCTTGAAGTTCGTTCTCCTTTTTTGGACCACGAATTAATGGAACTCTGCGCTCAAATTCCAGAAAATTTAAAGATTAAAAATTACTCAAAAAAATTTATTCTCAAAAAATTGGCTGAAAAATATCTTCCTTTAGAATGTATTTATCGCCCTAAACATGGCTTTAGTGTACCTTTAGATTTTTGGTTTAAAAATGAACTAAATAATTTTTTGAAAGAGAATATTTTGTCTCAAGATTTTTTAAATTTTGGTTTTAATAAAAAATTTATTGAAAGATTAATAAAAGAACAAGAAAAAAAAATAAAAAATCATACCAATCGATTATGGGCCTTGCTCGTTTTATCCCAATGGGTTAAAATTTTTCATTAAAATTATGAAAAGCATTGTTTTTTTACAAAATGAATTAGAAAAAATACTTAATTATTGTTATGAAAAAGAAAAAGAAGATTTTTTATTTTTCCAAAAATATAATGAAAATTTAAATAAATTGGGAATAATAAGAAAGATTTTAAGAAAGATTGTTCCTTTAAAAATTAAACACTCAATTTATTCTTATTTTCGAAACTCAAATAAGAATTTATGGAAAGTATCGTTTAGCGAAAAAAAGTGGGCAATCGATTTTTTATTTTATATAATCAAAAATAATCCCGATATTCCTTATGATTTTTTTCCTCCAGAAAATCATCAAGAAATTACAAAATTCATTAAAAATAAAATTTTAATTTCTTTGTTTGACTATATTCCTAAAAAAGAATTATTTGATGAAAATGACATTATAAAACAAAAAGAATGGGAGGAGTTTTTTAAAAAGAATAAAATTCAGAAAAAAGGGGAATATTATGAATTTATGGATTTTAAATCAAAAATTTTTCATTTTGAACCAAATGTTTTTTTAGAAAAATATGCTCTCAATTATATAAAATCTAAAGAAAAACTTAAAAACTCCGTTATTATTGATTGCGGGGCATATATAGCTGATTCAGCTTTTATTTTTGAAAAAGAATTAAATCCAAAAGAGATCATTTGTATTGAGCCAGATGATGAAAATTTCCAAATTTTATTAAAAAATATAAAGATTAATAATTTGAATACAATTAAACCATTAAAAATTGCGGTCGGCGAAAAAGAGACAAAAGGAGAAATTAATTTACCAAACAGTTTGGGTTCTTATATTACGCAGAAACAAAAGGGAAAAATCAAAATTTCTACAATTGATAATTTGGTTTTTAAAGAATTTAAAGAATTTAAAATTTCTAATTTAGGTTTAATAAAAATGGATATTGAAGGTTATGAATTATTAGCAATAAAAGGAGCAAAAGAAACTATTGAAAAATTTAAACCAATTTTAATTATTTGCGTTTATCATAAAGGTCAAGATTTTTTTGAAATCCCCAAATATTTAAAGAAAATTGTTCCTGAATATAAACTTTCATTTATTAATATAAATTTTAAACATCCAATTTTTGAAAGAATTTTAATTGCTCAAATATAAATTATGAAAAAAATTTTAATCATCGGCGCTGGGATTACGGGTATTACTTTAGCAGAAAGGTTCGCCTCCAAAGGATATAATGTTTTAATTTTAGACAAAAGAAATCATATCGGAGGAAATTGTTATGATTTTAAAAATAAATATGGAATTTTAGTTCATAAATATGGACCCCATATTTTTCACACTAGTTTTAAAGAAGTTTGGGATTATCTGTCGCAGTTTACCCAATGGTTTCCTTATGTTCATAAAGTTTTAGGATATATTGATGGAAAATTTGTTCCTATTCCTTTCAATTTAAATACTCTTTATCAATTAATTCCAGAAAGAGCAAAGAGATTGGAAAAAAAGCTAATTGAAAATTTTGGTTATGGCACAAAAATTCCAATTTTAGAATTGAGAAAAATAAAAGATCAAGAATTAAAAAATTTGGCGGATTTTATTTATAAAAAAATTTATTTTGGATATTCTAAAAAACAATGGGGGAAAGCACCAGAAAAAATGGATCCTTCGATTACTGCTCGGGTACCCGTTGTTATTTCGAGAGATGACCGATATTTTCACGATAAATACCAAGGAATTCCCAAGGAGGGTTATACAAAAATGTTTGAAAGAATGATAAAAAATAAAAATATCGAAATTCGCTTAAATACTGATTTTCAAAAAATTAAAGAAAAAATAAAATATGATATAATGTTTTATACTGGTCCTATTGACGAGTTTTTTAATTTTAAATTTGGAAAATTAAAATATCGTTGTTTAAAAATGAAATTTAAAACTTTAAATAAAGAAAGTTATCAACCTTCAGCCCAAGTAAATTATCCAGATTTAAAATATAAATTTACGAGAATCGCTGAATTTAAAAAATATAGCGGACAAAAAAATTCTAAAACAACAATAGGTTTTGAATATCCCGGAAACAAAGGTTTTGTGGGTTGGCCGTTTTTAGATGAAAAAAATAAAGAAATTTTTCAAAATTATTGGAAGGAAGCTGAAAAACTAAAAAAAGAAAATATTTATTTTATTGGTCGATTAGCGGAGTTTAAATATTATAATATGGATCAAGCAGTAAAAAATGCTTTAAATATGGTCGAGAATATAACAAAAATAATATAGTAAATTAATGAAAAATAATAGTGAGGCCAACAATAAAGAAAAAATAGCGGCGGTAGTAATCACTTATAATAGAAAAGAATTATTAAAAGAATGCTTAGATGCTCTTTTATCGCAAACTTATCCATTAGATTCTATTATTTTAATTGATAATGCGTCAACAGATGGAACGCCCGAGTTTTTAAAAGAGAATGGTTATTTAGAAAATCCTAAAATAGATTATCTAAGATTATCAGAAAATACAGGAAGTAGCGGGGGTTATTATATCGGAATTAAAAGAGCTTATGAAAAAGGATTTGATTGGATCTGGCCAATGGATGATGATTGCAAACCATTAAGAGAAACTTTAAAAGTTTTGTTAGAGACAGCTCAAAAAGAAAATCTAAAATATATAAGTCCGGTTATGATTTCTGATCTTGAAGAAAAAAATCTTTGTTTTTTTGATAAAAAATATAAAAAAATTACAGACTTAACCTTTCATCCGAATTATAAAGATAATTTAGTACTCAATCATGGTGTATCTCCTTTCAGTTTAATCCATAAAGAAATAATAAAAAACATCGGTTTTTTAGAGAAAAGATATTTTATATATGGCGAAGAAGTAGATTATTTTCTCAGAATAAAAAAAAGATTTCCTGTTGCTACTTCTTTAAAAGCAATTTGTTTACATCCCTCTTGTAAAGTAAAGAAAATCAATTTTTTAAGAATAAAATTTTATGTTTTTTGGCGAGAAAATCTTTTGTTTAATTTCTTTTATCTAAGAAATTTTTTTATTTTATTTAAAAAATATCCTGAATATAGTAGCGCGAGAAATGTTTTAAAAACAATAATAAAATATTTAATTTTCTTTTCTTTTAAGGAAAGAAAAATAAAAAATTTTAAAATCTTATTTTTTGCTATTTTTTATGGTATTCAAGAAAAATTTAAAGTACCTACATTTTTAAAATAAAATAATTTTTATGAAAGATGAAAAAAATTTTACCCGATAATTTTCGTTATTTGGAATATAAATCTGATATTAAAATAAAAAATGAAATTCCAAAAAAACATTCAACTTGTATTTTGGTTTTATGTTTTAATGAAATAGAAAATGTAAAAAAAATTGCTTTATATTTATCAAAAAAAATAAATTTGCTTGATGTTTGTTTTATTGATAATGATTCTTCTGATGGAACATTTGATTTTTTAAAAAATAATTATGGGAATATTTTTAATATTATTCAAACAAAAGAAAACTTAGGGGGGGCCGGCGGATTTTGTATTGGCCAAGAATGGATAATTGAAAGGGATTATGAATATTGTATTTTAACTGAAGCTGATGCTTATCCTCTTGATGATGATCTTATTGAATTTTTATTAAAATACAAAAATGAAAAATGTATTATAAAAGCAAACTATTTCGAACAAAAACTACCCGCTTTTACTTTTCACTTTACTTTATATCCCGTAGAAATTTTTAAAAAATCAGGGGTAGTAAATAAAAATTTATTTTTTAGAGCTGAAGATTGGGAATATGGACAAAGAATGGAAAAAATATTAAAAAGGGAATACAAAATTAAAATAGTAAAGAAGTTTTATTCTCATCCGATAATCAAAAAGGGTTTTAAAATTACAGCTAATTATTTTCATTTTAGAAACGGTCTTTTGGTTGTTGCTAAATATCCTCAAAAAAATGCGATTTTAGATGTTACTAAAAATTTCTTATTGTATTCTTTATACAGTTTTTTTTCTTTCTTTAATGATGGAAATAAGATAATTTTAAAACAATTTTATTTTGCTTTTTTAGATTTTTTTAAAACAGATTTATCAAAAAATAAAGAAATGTTGGAAAAATTCAAAAATGAAGAATTAAAACCAAAAGAAAAAATTGATTTTTTAGAAGATGATCTTCAATCTTTTTTTAATAAATATAAAAATTTTAAAATTATTTCTCCTCTTATTAAAAAAACTTTAAGATTTCATTGGCGCTTTAATGATCCTATTTTTTCTTTTAATTGTATGGCTTCTAAATTTTCTTCAAGTAATCGAAGTTTTGTTTTTTTGTTTAAAAAAATCATTTTTGTTGAAGAAATAGATTTTTTAAATAAAAAAATTTATTATTTTGAATATAAAAACAAAAAACTTTTAAAAAGTTGGCTTTCTTTTTTGTTTTCTCTTTTTCTTTCTATTTTACTTTATTTGGTTTTCTTTCCATTAATTTTATGGACAATTTTCAAAATAAAAAAAGAATAATTTTTGTATTGCCCACATTATCTGGTGGGGGACAGGAAAGGATTGTTTCAAGATTAAGCTTTGCTTTAGATGATTCTCTTTATGAAAAAATTTTGGTTATTTTTTATCAGACAAAAAAAGATTACGGTTTTAAAGGAAAAATCATTGAATTAAAATTACCTATTGTTAAAGGACCTTTAAAAATTTTTGCCAAAATCATTTCTTTTTTTATAAGAATTTATTCTTTAAGAAAAATTAAAAAAAAATTGAGCCCTGATATTGCTATTAGCTTTGGACCGGAGGCAAACATTGTTAATGTCTTTTCAAATTTAAGATTAAAAAGAACTAAAACAGTTATAAGCGTAAGAACAGTAGAAAGCGTGCATTTTAAAGAATATTTTTTTGCGTTAAGATGGTATTATATTTTCGCCCTGCGTTTGGTTTTAAAATTAAGCAATAAAATTGTACCTGTTTCAGAATTTGTCGCCCAAGATTTAATTGAAAGTTTTGGTGCTAAAAAAGAAAAAATTTTTACGATTTATAATTTTTTTGATATCAAAAAGATAGAAAAAGAATCTTTGGAAGATTTGGGAGAATTTAAAAAATTATTTTCAGAAAAAAAAGTAATTATTTCAGTTGGAAGATTAGAATTTCCAAAAGGATTTCAATATTTAATTGAAGGATTCAAAAAAGTTAATTTAAAATTTCCAGAAACCATTCTTGTAATTTTGGGTGAAGGAAGTTTGAAAAAAGATTTAGAAAATTTAGTAGATAAATTAAATTTAAAAAATAAAGTTTTCTTTTTGGGTTTTCAAAAAAATCCTTTTAAGTTTTTAAGAAAAAGTTTTGTTTTTATTTTAACCTCATTAAGAGAGGGTTTCCCCAATGTTTTAGTCGAAGCAATGATTTGTCAAGTTCCGGTTATTGCCACTGATGCCCCGGGAGCAATGAGAGAGATTTTGTCTCCGAATTTAAAAGAAAAAAAGATTGATAGTCTTTTTTTAGGAGAATATGGTATTTTAGTTCCTCCCAAGGATCCTAAAGCAATTTCAGAGGCAATTTCTCTTTTTTTAAATGATGAAAAATTGAGAGAAGATTATATTCAAAAAGGAATAAAAAGAGCATTGGATTTTGACGAAAAAAAAATAATAAATTTATGGAAAGAAATATTAAATTAAAAAATAAAATTTCAAGAATAAAACTATTAGGATTTAAAAATTTATTTTTATGTTTAAGTCAAAGATTTGTTTTAAATTTATTTCGCTTTTTCTATAATTTTGATCCTTGGCACTCTCGTTCTTCATTTTTTTGCCGGCCTTATAAAAAAGTAGTAGTGGAAATCTCCAATTCTTTGAAACCAAATTCAGTAATAGAAATTGGTTGTGGATTAGGAGAAATAATCTCAAGGATAAAAGCGCCATTAAAGTATGGCATTGATATTGAGGATAAGGTTATAAAAGCAGCAAAAATTTTAAACCCGAAAGTAAGGTATTTTAAGGGAGACCTTAAAACAGTGCTTCAGATTCCCGAAATAAATATTCATCTTCTTATTATGGTAAATTTTCTTCACGGCATTCCGCCTGAAAAATTAAAAAAAGAATTGAATTTTATATTAGAAAGAAAAAAAATTAAATATATTTTAGCTGATAGATATTATAAAACTTACAAAACTGACGGTTACCGACACAATTTAGAAAAATTAACAAATAAAATTAAAAAAATTAAATCTTACGATGATCAAGAGGGAACAAGGGAATTAATCCTATATGAAGTTTTATAAAAAAGCAAAATATTTAATCCGTCTTGATGATGCTTGTCCAACGCAAAAAAGAGAAAATTGGGAAAAAATTGAAGAAATTTTAAAAAAATACGAAATTAAACCAATTGTCGCTGTTATTCCAGATTGTCAAGATGAAAAACTAAAGTACGAAAAACCAATGGAATATTTTTGGGAAAAAATAAAAGAGTGGAAAAATAATGGTTGGGCAATAGCAATGCACGGCTATCAACATCTTTATTTTGAAACAAAAGCTTTTTCTTTTGTTCCTTTTCATAAAAAAAGCGAATTTGTCGGTCTTCCTTATGAGATTCAAGCAGAAAAAATTAAAAAAGCTTGGGAAATTTTTTTAAAAGCAAAAATTAAGCCCAAAATTTGGGTTGCTCCTTCGCATTCTTTTGATAAAAATACTCTATTGGTTTTGAAAAATTATACTGAAATTTCTATTATTTCCGACTGTTTTGCTTTTGATGTTTTTTTTCACGAAGATTTTTATTTTATTCCCCAACAATTATGGAAATTTAAACTTATGCCTTTTGGCCTTTGGACAATTTGTTTACATCCAAATACTATGAAAGAAGATGAATTTGAAAAATTAGAATTTTGGCTTAAAAAATACAAAAATTTTTTTATAGGTTTTGATGAAATCAATTTTAAAAAAAGAAAATGGAGTTTTTTTGAAAGGTTCATTAACGATAAAATTTGGTTTAATAAATCTTTGATTAATTTTTTAAAGAAAATAAGAAAAAAATAAAAAGAAAATAAATGAATAAAGATAATAAAAAGAAAATTCTTTTTATTCTTCCAACGCTTTCTATGGGGGGGCAAGAAAGAGTGGTCTCGAGATTAAGTTATTTTTTACCAGAATCTTTTGAAAAATTTTTAATTGTTTTTTATAAAGATAGAATCGATTACCCTTTTAATGGAAAAATTATTTTTTTTAATCTTCCTTTATTTAGAGGACCAATTAAAATATTAACCAAAGTTATTTTTTTATTTACAAGAATTTTTACTCTTAAAAAAATCAAAAAAGAAATAAATCCAGATTTTTCTTTAAGTTTTGGACCGGAGGCAAACATTGTTAATGTTTTTTCAAGTTTAGGGTTAAAAAAAATAAAGACAATTGTTAGTGTCAGAACCGTTGAAAGCGTTCATTTTAAAAGATATTTTTTTCTTTTAAGATGGTACTACAATTTTATAATGAAATTTGTTTATAAATTAGCTGATAAAATTGTTCCTGTTTCAAATTTTGTGGCAAAAGATTTAATTGAAAATTTTGGTGTAAAAAAAGAAAAAATCTTTGTGATTTATAATCTTTACGATATTGAAAGAATAAAAAAAGATTCAAAAGAGGATTTGAGAGAATTTAAAAAATTATTTTCAGAAAAAAAAGTTATCATTTCAGCCGGAAGATTAGATTCTCAAAAAGGTTTTAATTATTTAATTGAAGCATTTAAAAAAGTTAATGAAAATTTTTCAGAAACAATTTTAGTGATCTTAGGTAAAGGAGATTTTAAAAAAAATTTAGAAAAATTAGTAGAGAGATTAAAATTAAAAGAAAAAGTTTTCTTTTTGGGTTTTCAAAAAAATCCTTTTAAATTTTTTAAAAATTCTTTTGTTTTTGTTTTACCTTCTTTATACGAAGGTTTCCCCAATGTTTTAGTCGAAGCAATGATTTGTCAAGTTCCGGTTATTGCCACTGATGCCCCGGGAGCAATGAGAGAGATTTTGTCTCCGAATTTAAAAGAAAAGAAGATTGATGGTCTTTTTTTAGGAGAATATGGTATTTTAGTTCCTCCCAAGGATCCTAAAGCAATTTCAGAGGCAATTTCTCTTTTTTTAAATGATGAAAAATTGAGAGAAATTTATATTAAAAAAGCTTTTCAAAGGGCGAATGATTTTAAGCTTGAAAATATTATTAAAAAATGGAAGGAAATTTTAAGTTAAAAATAAAAAAATTTTTTCAAAAAGATATTTTAATCTTATTTTTTGTTGTCTTTCTTTTTCATTTTTTAGTTTCTTTTTTTCTTAATTATTTTAATTTTTACCCTTACCAAATTCCAGACGCTGATTTTTATCAAAAAACTGCCTTAGAGTTAAGCAAAAAATGGAAACAGGGAATTTTTTCTTGGAATGATATTTATATTCCTCACTGGTATCCTTATTTTTTGGCTTTTTTTTACACAATTATTTTTCCTTCAAAAATTACAGGGATTTTTATTACTGCTTTTTTAGCCGGCCTTTCTGCTCTTTTTTTGTACCAATTAATGAAAGAAATAGGAGCTGAAGAAAAAATCGCTTTTTTCTCAGTGCTTTTATTTTCAAATTTATATCTTTCATACAATTATTTTGGCAATGTTTTTTTAAAGGATACTTTAATTATTCCTTTAATTCTTTTCATTGTTTTGATGGCTTTTTCAATTATTAAAAAATTTTCTTTTTTTAATAGCTTTTTTTTCGTTCTTTCTCTTTTTTTCTTGTACCATTTAAGATGGCCTTATGCTTTATTGTTAAATTTCTTTTTTCTTTTTTTCCCTTTCTTTTTTAACTATTCTTTTTCTAAAAAATTTTTTTATTTTTTATTTTTTTTCCTTCTTTTTGTTTTTTTGCCCTTTATTTCAAGGGGAGGTGTTTTTGGATTAAAATTTATAAAATCTTATTATCCTGAAAAAATAGTTTATTTGCGAAAAATTGGTTATTCTATTGGAAAATCTTCTTTAAATTTATCTTTTGAAAATAAAAGCGAAGCCCTAAAAGATAATCATTCTTTTTTTCTTTCTTGGTTTTATTTTTTCTTTTCAAAAGATAATTTTCAAAATTTTTTAAATTATATTTATAATTTTTTAACGGTGCTCATTGGCCCTTTTCCTTGGCAGTTAAAAACAAAATATTTGCCCGTTCTTTTGGAAACAATACCCTGGTGGTTTTGTTTTATGGTTATCATCTTTGGCATTTTTAAAAATTTAAAAAAAGAAATTTTTTTTATTTTTTTCCTTGCTCTTGGATTTTGTTTTTTAATCTCTCTTTTGTCAGATAATTTGGGAGCAAATTTTCGTTATAGAATGCCTGCCCTCTTTTTACTTTTTTCAATTTTTCCTTTAGGATTAAAAGAAATTTTGAAAAATCTCAAAAATTATTGAAAGTATAATTTTAAGTACTCTTTCAAACATCTACCAAAAGAAAAAAATTTTCTTTTTTGAAATTCAAATTTGCTATTTAATGCCTTTTGAAAAATTTTTAAAAACGATTCTTTATTGTTAAAAGAAAAAACAAACTCATTGCCAATAATTTCTTTATTTCCACCAACATTCGAAGCAATGGTCGGTACTTGAGCAAAAAGGGTTTCAATAAGCGAAAGGGATAATCCTTCATATCGAGAAGGCAAAACAAACAAATCAAAGGCTTTCAAATATTGAGAGGCCTCTGGTATCTCCTGAAACAAAAAAAATTTTTCTTTTAAATTCAATTTTTCAATTAATCTTTCAAGTTTTTTTCTTTCAGGACCATTACCGATAATTAAACCTACGGCATTTTCTTTAATTTTTAAAATTTCAGAAAAAACTTTTATCAAAAAATCGTAATTTTTGGAATAATCTAATCTTCCAATAGAACCAATGAGAAATTTTTCTTCCAAATCAATATTTAATTTTTCTTCAAAAAATTTTCTTGCCACCTCTCTCTCTAAAAATTGAGGTTCTAAAATTCCATTATAAATAACAATCCCTTTATTCGTTAATTTTATTTTTTGAGCGTCTTTTAAATTTTGTTTTGAAACAAAGACAATATGATTAACAAAGAGAAAAAGGAAACGAAAGACCAACCAATAAATAATTTTTAAGAAAAAATTCTTTCTGTAATGAGGATCTAAAATTGAAAGCCCTCTAACAGTAAAAATTGTTTTTGGTCTTCCTTTTGAAATTTTGGCTCCCAAAGCACCAAAAAGAGCATTGGTCGAATTAAAATGACAAACATCAAAAGGTTCTTTTTCCAAAAATTTTTTTATCTCAAAAATAAAAAGTAAGTTGAATAGGGGATTGTGGGTTCTTTTCAACCATTTAAAATTGACAAAGGGAATTTTTTCTTTTTTAAGTTTTTCTTTCAAATAATCTCCCTCCCCAAATCCTACTTTTACTTTAATTCCTTTCTTTTTTAAACCCTTTGCCAATAAAAAAACTGAATTGCTAGCTCCTCCAATTTTTCCTTGAGTAATGACAATTAAAACTTTCATCTTTTAATTTTATCATTTTTTTACGTTTTAAAAAGAAAAAAATATATAGTATAATTTAAAAAATGAGAAAAAATAAGCGAAAACTTTCTATTATTATCCCAACAAAAAACGAGGAAAAATATTTACCTTTGTTACTAAAAAAACTAAAAAAACAGAGTTTTCAGGATTTTGAAATTATTGTAGCTGATAATGATTCAAAAGATAAAACAGTAAAAATTGCAAAAAAATTTGGTTGTAAAATTGTAAAAGGCGGTCTACCCGCCATTGGAAGGAATAACGGGGCTAATTTTGCCAAAGGAGAAATTCTTTTATTTTTGGACGCTGACAATATTTATATAGAAAATGATTTTTTAGAAAAAGCCCTCCGAGAGTTCAAAAGAAGGAATTTGGGAGTTGCTGGTTTCTTTGTTTTTCCAAAAGAGGGTTTTATTGATTTATTTCTTTATTCTTTTTTTTATATCTTTGCTTTCTTAACCCAATGGTTTTTACCACATGCCAGCAATGCTATTTTAGTAAAAAAAGAAATTTTTAAAAAAGTAGGGGGGTTTAATGAAGAAGTGTTGATGGGCGAAGATCATTATTTTGTCAGAAAAGCAAGTAAATTCGGAAAATTTGGAATTTTAAACATTTCAATTATTACTTCTTTACGAAAAAGAAAAAAAATAGGTTTTTTAAAAATGTATTTTTCGTATCTTTTGGGGGGTTTTTTCCTGTTTTTTATTGAAAAGCTTCCCTCTCTTAAAAAACTTCAAAAAAAATTTTTTTTAAATTATTTTTCATAAAGAGAGATAATAAAAAAATTATCTTTACAAAACAAAAATAAGGGGTTATAATATTAATATTGGAATTGAAGAAATAGTGAAAATTAAAATAATAAAAAATGAAAGTTCAAAAAGAGGTTTTTTTAAAATTTCTTTATGGAATGTTCTTGGGTTATCTTATCTGTTTTTTTTTAGCTGGTAAAAGCGTGGGCGAAAAGGGGATCGTTCCGTCAATAATTTTTACGATTAAAAACTATCGCTTTCATTTGCATCATTGGTTTTTACTGGCCTTATTATTTTTTCTTCAATTTTTTCGAAAAGCTTCTTTTTCAGAAACAATGAATGGTTTTATTATCGGTGGCATCTTGCAAGGAATTTATAATTACTCTGATTGGTATCAAATTGTAACAAAAATAATCCATTAAAAATTATGAACAAAGAAAAAAAAGAAGAATTTATCAATCAAGAAATTAACCAAACGCAAGAAAATCAACCAGAATTCCAAAAAAGAAAAAAAGGGATTTTTTCCCAATTGGCTTTTTATATTTTGGTTTTATCTTTTTTAACCGGTATTTATTTAAATATATCTTCTTTTTTAGGAAATTATTTTCAAAAATTTAAAAAAGAATCTCTTTTAACCACTCCCACTCCTTCTATTTCTCCTAGTCCAACTGTTTCATTTTATTCTTCTGAAGATAGCCACGAGAAAGCAATAATTGAAGTTGTAAAAAAAACAAAAGATGCGGTTGTCTCGATTATTATTACAAAAAAAGTTCCTATTTATGAACAATATTTTGAAAATCCATTTGAAGAATTTTTCGGCGAGAAATCTCCTTTTTTGATACCCAAATTCCGTCAAAAAGGAACAGAAGAAAAAGAAGTGGGTGGGGGTACGGGTTTTTTTGTTTCGTCCGATGGTTTAATACTTACCAATAATCATGTTGTCGAGGATGAAAAAGCAAATTATACTGTGATCACGAACGATGGAAAAAAATTTCCTGCCAAGGTTTTAGTGAGAGATTCTCTTTCGGATTTAGCCCTTTTAAGGGTTGAAGGTTCTGATTTTCCTTTTATTGAATTGGGGAATTCAGATATTATTTTGCTTGGCCAAACAGTTATTGCCATTGGAAATGCATTAGGGGAATTTAAAAATACCATTTCTGTCGGGGTCATTTCGGGTTTGGGAAGGAATATTGTTGCTCAAGGAGGAAATTTAATAACAACCCAATACGATGTTATCCAAACAGATGCCGCGATCAATCAAGGTAATTCCGGTGGTCCTCTTTTAAATCTAAGAGGGGAAGCGATTGGTGTTAATTTTGCTATGGTCGTCAATGCCCAAAACCTTGGTTTTGCCATTCCTATTAATCGGGCGAAAAGAGTAATTTCTCAATATCATCAATTCGGAAAAGTGGTTTATCCATTTTTGGGTGTTCGCTATATTTTAATAAATGACGAAGTAAAAAAAGAAAAGAAATTAAATGTTGATTATGGCGCTTTAATTATCTCAAGCAATAATGAACCGGCGATCATTCCAGATTCGCCTGCTGATAAGGCTGGTTTAAAAGAAGGGGATATTATTTTAGAAATTAATAATGAAAGAATTACTGTTGACAATCCCTTAATCAAAGTTATTTCAAAATATAATCCGGGAGATAAAATTACTTTAAAAATTTTAAGGGGAAATGAAGAAAAGGTAATAGAGTTATCTTTGGTCGAAAGAAAAAATATTTAAAAATTATGGAAAATCAATTCACGTTTAAAGCCCAAGAAGCGATTTTAAATTCTCAAGACATTGCCAGAGAATTCAATCATCAATCGATTGATACTACTCATCTATTGCTTGCTCTTCTTGAACAAAAGGACACGATTGTTTTAATGGTCTTGAATAAATTGGGTATTGATATTGACGATCTCAAAAGAAAAACAGAATTTTATTTAAGAACAAGCCCTCAAATTATTGCTTCACGACCAATGGGGCAATTATTTTTAACAGCAGATATGACAGCGGTGTTGGAAAAATCAAGAGAAGAAGCTAAAAAAATGGGCGATGAATATATTTCAGTTGAGCACTTCTTTTTAGCACTCTTAAGTGTTGAAAGCGCGGCCAAATCAATATTGCAAAAGGCAAGTTTTATTGTTTCTAACGGAAAAATTCCTGTGGTGGGCCAAGAAAATTTAACTTATGAAAAATTTCTGGAAGAATTAATAAAAATTCGAGGGAACGAAAAAATTACCGACCCCAATCCCGAAACAAAAATTAAAATAATTGAAAAATACACAAAAAATTTAACTTTGATGGCGAAAAAGGGACTTTTAGATCCAGTTATTGGTAGAGAAAAAGAAATTCGTCGAATAATGCAAATCCTTTCTCGAAGAACAAAAAATAATCCGGTTTTAATTGGAGAACCGGGAGTTGGAAAAACAGCAATCGTTGAAGGTCTGGCTCAAAAAATTGTTTTGGGTCAAGTACCGGATAGCTTAAAAAACAAAGAAATCATCTCTCTGGATCTTGCTCAATTAATTGCCGGTACCAAATATCGGGGGGAATTTGAAGACCGCTTAAAAGCCTTTTTAAAGGAAATCCAAAAATCTGCGGGAAGATATCTTTTGTTTATCGATGAACTTCATACCCTTATTGGAGCTGGAGCCGCTGAGGGCGCTTTGGATGCTTCAAATTTATTAAAACCCGCTTTAGCCCGGGGAGAATTAAGAGCAATCGGAGCTTGTACTTTGAAAGATTATCAAAAATATATTGAAAAAGATCCGGCCCTAGAAAGAAGATTTCAACCCGTTTATATAACTGAACCCTCAATCGAAGATACCATTTTAATTTTAAGAGGTATCAAAGAAAAATATGAATTACATCACGGGGTTAAAATTCAAGATTCTGCCTTAATTGCTTGCGCTACTCTTTCAGCACGTTATATTACTGACCGTTTTTTACCGGACAAAGCAGTTGATTTAATGGATGAGGCAATGTCATCCTTAAGATTAGAGATCGAATCAGAGCCTCAAGAATTAGACCTTCTACGAAAAGAAATTGCCAGACTTCAATTAGAAAAAGAAATGATGACCGATAAAAAAAATGAGAAAAAAATTAAAGAAATTGAAAAGGAATTAAAAAAAACACAACAAAAAATTTCAAGATTAGAAGAACAATGGAAAAAAGAAAGGGGTTTAATTGAAAAAATTAAATTCACAAAAAAACAGATCGAAGAATTAAAGCTTTTAGAAGAAAAAGAAATGATAGAAGGTAATTTTCAAAAAGTAGCAGAAATTAAATATTTAAAAATTCCTCAATTAGAAAAGGAGATTAAAGAAAATGAAGCGGAGCTTTTGAAAATTCAAAAAAGAAGGAAATTATTAAAAGGAGAAGTGACCGAAGAGGATGTGGCTGAGATTGTTTCAAAATGGACAGGAATCCCAGTTACAAGATTATTAGAATCAGAAGCAAAAAAATTAGAAAGGATGGAAGAAGAGTTACACAAAAGAATTGTTAATCAAGAAGAAGCTATAAGAGCAATTGCTAATACCTTGCGTCGAAGCCGAGTTGGTCTCTCAGAAGAAAATAGACCCTTGGGTTCTTTTCTTTTCCTCGGGCCAACAGGGGTGGGAAAAACAGAGACAGCAAAGGCATTGGCAGAATTTCTATTCAACGATGAAAACGCTATGGTGAGATTGGATATGTCAGAGTTTATGGAGCGCCACACGGTCTCAAAATTAATCGGTTCTCCACCGGGTTATGTGGGTTATGAAGAGGGTGGTTACTTAACAGAAAAAATCAAAAGGAGACCTTATAGCATTGTTTTATTCGATGAAATTGAAAAGGCGCATCCCGATGTCTTTAATATTTTGCTTCAAATTCTCGAAGACGGAAGATTAACGGATGCCAAGGGAAGAACGGTTTCCTTTAAAAATACAATCATTATTATGACCTCAAACGTGGGCTCAAACATTTTAGATAAAGAAAAACCAGTAGGTTTTTCTATCGAAAAAAAAGAAAGGGATCAAAAAAGAGAAATATTGAAAGAAAAAATTCTCAGCGCTTTAAAAGAAACATTCAGACCAGAATTTTTAAATAGAATCGATGAAATTATCATTTTTGATTATTTGGTGGAAGACGAATTGAAAAAGATTATTGACCTCCAATTAGAAAAAATCAAAAAAAGATTAATTGAAAAAAATATCTTTCTTGAGTTTACCCAAAAAACAAAAGATCTTTTATTAAAAGAGGGTTTCGACCCAGATTTTGGGGCCAGACCTTTAAAAAGGGTGATCCAAAAATTAATTTTAGATCCTTTGGCATTGGCCATTATTAAAGGAGAGGTAAAAGAAAAAGACAACATTTTGGTTGATGAAAAGGACTCCAAAATTTTATTTTTAAAACAAAAAAAAGAAAAAATAATGGAAAACACCGTCTTGAAAAAATGAATTGGAAGGTTTTTTTATTTTCTTTCTTTTTAGGAATAATTGGCGGTATTTTTGGTAGTCAGGTTTTGTGGCCCTATTTATTGCAAAAAATTTTTAAAATAAATTATTTTTATCAAGAACCCTTAATCATTTTTAAAACAAAAAAAATCGAAGAAAAAAAAATAAAAAATATTTTGGAAGAACAAAAAAAAGAAATTTTAAGAGACATTCAATCTTCCTTTGTAAAAATCAATATTCAAAAAACACCACAAAAAAGTCTTTGGTTGCCAGGCCTGATTGTTTCTTCAGATGGTTTTATCTTAATGCCAACAAATTTTATAAAAATCGAGGGTAAAATTTTTGTCTATTTTAACGAGAGGATTTACGAGCCCCAGGTTATAAAAATTGATTATGAAAAAAAAATCGCCCTATTGAAAATTGAGGAGAAAAATTTAAAAACACCTTCTTTTTATTTTGACCACCTTTTCTTGGGCGATGATCTCTTTATTTTTTCTCTCGATGATAAAAATGAATTTCTATTTTTACAAAGCTTCATTTCTTTTATAGACGAAACAAAAATAGTAATTAAAACCCCTTTTAAAAATTCTTCTTCTTTTTTCGCCTTTAATACTGATGGTAATTTTCTTGGTGTTGGTTTTGTCGATAATGAAGGAAATATTTCTTTTTTATCAAGCAAAATAATAAAAGAATTTTTAAACTTTTAAGCAATGAAAAATTTCATTCTCTATCGGCCCGAACTCAAAGAATACGATTTTGGAGAAAATCATGTTTTTCGAGGAAACCGTTTCAAGGTATTTTTTGATTTTTTCAAAAAAAAGATAAAAAAACACCAAATTGAATTTTTAGAAGCCCAAAGAGCAACCAAAGATGATCTGTTGTTAATTTGCAATCAAGATTATATTGAATTTAACGAAAAATTTTTTCAACCACCTTTTTTAGAAAAAGAAAATCCACTATTTTTTCGTTATCATTCTCGAGATAATTTTCCCTCAAAAAATGGAGGCAAAGTAGAAGAAGCAGCGAGGATCATCGTTGGTCAAGCAAAAAGAGCAGTGGAATTAATTTTTAAAGAGGGAGCCAAAAAGGTTATTTCATTGGGTGGTGGATTACATCATGCCCACGCTTCTTTTGGGGAGGGTTTTTGTATTTATAATGATGTTGCTTTTGCTGGTCTTTATTTATTAAAAAAATTTTCTTTAAAAAAAATTTTAATTTTAGATACAGACGCTCATTTTGGAAACGGAACTTATGACTATTTCAAATCAGACCCTCGCGTGCTTTTCGTCGATATTCATCAAGATCCAACCACTATTTATCCTGGTTCTGGTTTCTTAAACGAAATCGGAGAAGGAAAAGGAAAAGGATTAAAAATAAACATTCCTTTGCCTTGTAAAGCAGGGGATCATTGCTATCAAATGGTCTTCAAAGAAATTATTTTTCCAGTAGTCCAAGAGTTCAAACCAGAAATCGTCCTTCGGAATGGTGGCTCAGATCCTCATTGGAAAGATCTGTTAACTGATTTGGGAATGAGCGTTGAGGGCTTTTTTCATTTAGGAAATTTTGTCAGAGAAATTTCAAATTTATCTCAAGGAAAAGAAATTGATTTTTTGGCTTCAGGTTATAATTTAAAAGTATTACCTTACTGCTGGACGAATCTTATTTTTGGACTTTTAGGACTTCCCTCAATGATCAAGGTAAAAGAAGAAAAAGTGTCCGAACCATTAGAGGAAACAAAAAAAATTATTGAAAAAATCAAAAAGGTCCTTTCGCCCTATTGGAAATGTTTTAAAAAATGATAAAGAAAGAAGGAATTTTAATTGGGTTTGGTGAATTTTTTTTAAAATCTCCAAGGGTTCAAAAAATTTTTAAAAAAAAATTATTATTTCAAATTGTCTTTTTCTTTAAAAAAGCAAAGATAGATTTTTCTTTTATTCCAAAAAGAGAAAGATTTTTTTTTGAAATTAAAAAAGAAGATCAAAAAAAAGCAATAAAAATTTTAAAAAAGATTTTTGGGATTTCTTTTTTTTCACCCGCGATATTGTTTGAAGGTAAAGAAAATGAAAATTTAGCAAACATTACTTCTTTTTTAAAAAATAATTTTAGAAAAATTATCAAAAAAAACGAAACCTTTGCCTTGAGACTAAAGAAAGAAAAAGGTCTTTCTTTTTCTCGTCAAGAAATCATTCAAAGAATAGCACAAAATATTAAAAGAAAAGTTGATCTTGAAAAACCAAAAAAAACCATTTTTATTGAAATTCGAAAAAAATATGCTTTTTTATATTTTAAAAAAATAAAAGGTGCGGGGGGCTTACCTCTTGGTTCAGAGGGAAAGGTTTTAAGTTTAATCTCTGGCGGAATTGATTCTCCTGTTGCTTCTTTTTTAATGCTCAAAAAGGGATGCGAAAATGTGTGGCTTCATTTTCATTCTTTTCCTTTTGTTTCAAATTCTTCTATTTTGAAAATAAAAGAATTGGCAAAAATTTTTTTAAATTTTCAACCATCGCTTGTGGTTTATTTTTGTCCCTTGGGACATTTGCAACTAAAATTAAGACAGAAAATTCCTTCCAAGTATTTGGTCATTTTTTATCGAAAATTTATGTTGAAAATTGCCAAAGAAATAGCAAAAAAAGAAAATTGTCTTGCAATAATTACCGGTGATTCTTTGGGCCAAGTGAGTTCTCAAACCCTGAATAATTTAAAATTAATAGAAGAAAAAATTAATTTCCCAATTTTTCGGCCCTTGATTGAAAAGGACAAAGAAGAAATCGTAAAAATAGCAAAAAAAATTAAAACATTTTCAATCTCCATTCAGCCTCAAGAAGACTGCTGTTCTTTATTCATTCCAAAACATAGCAGCGCTAAAGCAAATCTTGTAATGATTAGAAAATTAGAAAAAAAAATCAATTTCAAAAAAGAAATAAAAGAAATTTTAAAAAAAACCAAAAAAGAATCCTTCCCCTAATTTGTTATAATAATTCCGGAGGACAGTCCTCCGGAATATTCAGAAATATCATGCCCATAAAAAAATCATGCCAATAAAAAAACCACAATTAATATCTGGGGAAGTTTATCATATTGTCGTCAGAGGAGTAGGAGATATTGAAATTTTTAGAGAACAATCAGATTATTATCGCGCTATTTTTTCCCTTTATGAATTTAATACTAGCAAACCAGTTGAAATCAGAGAACAAAGAAGAAAACGTCAAACTATTAAACATTCCGGAGGACTGTCCTCCGATACTCGCGACTTACTAGTAGAAATTTGGGCTTTTTGTCTCATGCCAAATCACATTCACTTACTATTAAAACAAATTAAAGAAAAAGGAATTACCGATTTTATGAGAAAATTTGGCACGGGCTATGCGAACTATTTCAATAAGAAATATAATCGTAAAGGGCATCTCTTTCAAGGAAGATTTAGGGCAGTACATATAAAAAATAATGAACAATTAAAAAACATTTTTGTTTATATTCATACCAATGGGATTTCTTTAATTGAACCAAACTGGAAAGAAAAAGGAATTAGTAAAAATTGCCAAAAAATAATTAAATTTTTAGAAAATTATAAATGGTCAAGTTATATGGATTATTTAGGGAGAAAAAACTTTCCTTCTTTAACTAAAAGAGATTTTCTTTTAAAAATAATAGGTGGAAGTAAAGGTTGTAAAGAGTTTGTTGAGAGCTGGATAAAACATAAAAAAGAAATTAAAAATTTATCCGAAATAGCAATTGAATAATATTAAGGTTCTGTTTCCGGAATTCCGGAGGACTGTCCTCCGGAATGTTTATTGCTTTTTGGGGGAGGGAATTGTATAATATAAAATGCTTTTTCCAAAAATTGGTCTTGATTTAGGAACTTGTAATTGTGTTGTCTTTTTGCCCAAAAAGGGGGTCATTTTAAAAGAACCCTCTATTGTCGCTGTTGATCGCTTTGAAAATAAAATTTTGGCCGTGGGTAAAGAAGCAAAAGAAATGGTGGGAAAAACGCCAGATTCAATAAAAATTTTCCGACCTTTAAAAGATGGTGTTATTGCTAATTTTAAGATTACAAAAGCGATGATCCAATATTTTATAAACAAGGTTTTGTCTTTTAAAATTTTCAAACCCGATATCCTTATTGGGATTCCCGGCAGTGCAACCTCAACTGAAAAAAGAGCGGTGATCGAAGCGGGATTAAGCGCTGGCGCCAGAAATGTTTATTTGGCTCGTCAATCAATTTTAGCAGCCCTGGGTGCTGGCATTCCTATTGAATCTTACTCGGGAAATATGGTTGTTGACATGGGCGGGGGAACAACAGAAATCGCGGTTATTTCTCTGGGCGGCATTGTTTGCGGAGAATCGATAAGAACCGGCGGATATAAAATTGATAAGGCCATTATTAATTATTTTAAAGAAAAACAAAATCTGTTGATTGGAGAACAAACAGCCGAAGAAATAAAAATTAAAATTGGTACCGCCCTCTTTGAAAAAGATAAAAAAGAATTGTTCGTTAAGGGGAGGCATCAATTAAGCGGTCTTCCAAGAAAAATTAAAGTGAACTCCAACGACATTTTTTATGCCATCAATGATATTTTAGAAGAGATGGTCGCTGCCATTAAAAAAGTTCTTTCTCAAACCCCACCGGAATTAGCAGCTGATATTATCGAAAAGGGTATCATTTTAACGGGCGGTACTTCTCAATTAAGAAATTTACCAAGGTTTTTTTCTAAACATTTAAATATTCCAGTATTACTGGCAAAAGAACCGATTTTTTGCGTTGCCAAAGGAACGGGTATTGTCCTTGATAGTTTGTCTGTTTACAAAAAAGCCCTTCTTTTAAAAAGGTTATGATTTTGGGGCATAAAATCCAAATAGACATTTTAGAAAAAATTTTAAATCAAAAAAAAGATAATTTTGCTTTTCTTTTTGTCGGACCAGAAGGAATTGGTAAAAAAACCGTCGCCCTTTATCTCTTTGAAAAAATATTAAAAAAAGATCCATTATCTCATCCAGATTTTTTCTTTTTAAAATCAGAGAATGGTAAAAAAATTTTGATCAAAAAAATTAAAGAAGAATTAATTCCATTTCTTTCTTTAAAACCTTTCAATGCTCCTTTTAAATGCGTTCTCATTGATGACGCCCACTTAATGACGCCGGAAAGTCAGCAAGCTTTTTTAAAAACATTGGAGGAACCAAAAGGAAAAACATTGATTATTATCGTCACCCATTTACCAAACCTCTTGCTTCCAACCCTTTGTTCTCGTCTTCAAAAAATTGTTTTTTTTCAACCGACAAAAAAAGAAATTGAATCGTATTTAAATAAAATGAAAATTGAAAAAAAATTATTGGACGAAATCTTAGAATTTTCTTTTTTAAAACCCTCGATCATTTTTCGATTTCTTAAAAATAGAGAAGAATTAAAAGAAAAAAAAGAAGAAATTTATCAGTTGGTAAAAATTTTAAAAATGCCCCTTTTTGAAAAATTCTTCTGGGCAAAAGAGTTAAGTAAAAAACAAAATCTAAAGGAAATTCTTAATCTTTGGATTCTTTATTTTAGGAAACTCGCTCTTAAAGAAATCGAAAAAAACTCAATCTCAGAAAAATTGTTAAAAATAAATGAAATTTTATCCCAACTTAATGACTTAACTTTTTTAATATCTTTTGATAAAATTAACAGACAGTTGGCTTTGGAAACATTTTTTTTAAAATTATGAAAGAAGAAAAAAAGAAGTTAAATTATAAAGAATTAATAGATGATTTAAAGGATAAAATCTCGCAAGAGCTTTCTTTCTTTGAAGAAGAAATAAAAAAGATTAGAACTGAAAGGGTAACCCCGGATTTAATTGAAGGCTTACAGGTTGAAATGTTTGGCCAAAGATTCTCTATCAAAAAATTGGGAATGGTTTCAATTGTAGGGCCCCGAGAACTCTTTCTAAATCTGTGGGATCCTTCTTATATTGATCCCACAATGGAAACAATTCAAAAATCAAATTTGGGCGCCACCCTCATTAAAGACCAAAAGGGAATAAAGATTTCATTCCCCCCCCTGAGCGAAGAATTTAAGAAAAACCTTTTAAAATTAATTTCTCAAAAAAAAGAGATTTTAAGAAAAAAAATTAGAAATTTAAAAGAAAAAATTTGGAATAAAATTCGTGATGCCGAAAAAGAAAAAGCGTTATCCGAAGATGAAAAGTTTCGCGCCAAAAAGGAAATTCAAGAAATTTTGGATGATTATCAAAAAAAGATTGAAGATTTAATCGAGAAAAAACAAAAAGAGATTTTGGAATAATGATTAATTTGATTATTCTTTTTTTATCCCTCGCCTTATTGGTCTATTTGCATGAATTTTTTCATTTTATTTTTGCCAAAAAGTATAAATTGAAAGTCGAAGAATTTGGTTTTGGTTTTCCTCCAAGGATTTATGGAAAAAAAATAAAAGAAACTATTTATTCTTTAAATCTTTTACCCTTTGGTGGTTTTGTAAAAATCGATGAAAAATCATTTAAAAAAGCGCCTTTTAAATCCCGTTTTTGGGTCATTTTTGCTGGCGTTTTTTCCTTCTGGATAATAGGGTATTTAATTTTTTCCATCAACTCAATCATTGGTATTCCTGTTTCTGTTAATTATTTACCTCCGAAAAATAATGAAAAAACATGGGTCGCAATTATTGATTTAAATAAAGATTCACCCGGTCAAAAAGCAGGCCTAAAACAAGGGGATAGGATTTTAAGCATTAAAACAAAAGATGAAAAAATTACAATCAAAGATATTCCTCAATTTCAAAAAATTGTTCAAGAAAATAAAGGAAAAGAAATTGAAATTGAGGTTTTGCGAGGGAATAAAATTCTTAATTTTCCTTTAATCCCTCGCAAAGAACATCCGCAAAATGAAGGCCCCTTGGGAGTGGCGATCGAGACCATCTATATTAAAAAGAGTCCTTGGTATCTAAGCTGGTGGGATGGGTTAAAATACGCTTTTAAATATTCCCAAAGAATAATAGAGGGTTATTTTTTTCTTTTTTTAAATATTTTTAAAAAAGAGGCCACCGAATCTTTGGTCGGTCCGATTGGTTTTTTACATTTTTCTTCTATCTTTTTGAATTTAGGTGCCTCTTATTACTTAAACTTTTTGGGAATGGCGTCTCTCTCACTTTCTTTTTTTAATCTTTTACCCATACCCGTGACTGACGGTGGAAGAATTTTTTTAATGTTGATTGAAAAAATAAGAAAAAAGGAATTTTCTTTGGAAACAGAAAAAAAAATTATCAGCGCTTTCTTTTTCCTCCTTTTAATCCTTGCCATTATCGTTTCTTTCAGGGATATTCAAAGGATTATTTAATTTTTTGCAAAAGTTCAAAAAATCACATAAAAAAATCAAAAAATCAATCAATTTTCACAACTACGAAAGTTAACCCCCATAAATCCTTGACAATAATTTTAAGGTATATTAAAATAAAAATATGGGAGAAAAAGAAAAAAAATATATTATTTTGGGATTGATTATCTTGGCTGAAACCTCTTTTATTTTATATTTTATTTTTGGACCAAATTTACAACGGAACCGGCTATCAAAACCAACGAGATTGGCCCAAGAGGCCATTGACTTTATTAATCAAAATTTAAACGTTCCTCAGCCCTTAACCCTTGTCGAACCCGTTGAAGAAAAAAGTGGTATTTTAATTTTTCAAGCAATGATGGGAACGACGACCCTTCCTTATCCTCTTTTTATAACAAAAGACGGCGAATATCTTTTTTTGGAGGGGATACCCTTAAAAGAGATAAAAAAAAGACAGGCTCAAACACCTAAAAAAGATATTTCTTCTTTAACTTTGACAAATCGACCAACCTTGGGACCAAATAACGCACCTGTTAAAGTTATAGAATTTATGGATTTTACTTGTGGTTATTGTAAAAATTTCTCTTTAAATGTTTTGCCAAAAATTAAACAGGAATATATCTCTTTGGGTCTTGTTCAGTTAATTTTTAAGAATTTTCCTTTAAATATCTACTCTCAAAAATTGGCTTTAGCCGGACAATGTGCTTTTGAGCAAAATAAATTTTGGGAATTTTATGATATTGTTTTTAAAAAAGAAGAAAGAATGACAGATGAACAAATAAAAGATTTGGCAAAGAATTTAAATTTAAACATTCAACAATTCAACGATTGTTTTGATTCACAGAAATATCTTAAAGAAATCGAACAGGATATTCAAGAAGGGGTTAGTGTTGGTGTTAATGGGACTCCATCTTTCTTTATCAACAAAACTTTTTTGAATGGCAACCAAGGTTATGATCAATTTAAAAATGTTATAGATAGTGAAATTCAAAAAATGGCAAACGCTCAAAATCAATAATAAAAATGAAAAAAGTAATTATTTATTCAACGCCATCTTGCCCTTTTTGCTATTCCTTAAAAGAATATTTAAGAGAAAAAAACATTATCTTTGAAGAAATTGACGTTTCAGAAAACGAAGAAAAATTAAAAGAAATGATCAAAAAATCAGGCCAAATGGGAGTGCCTGTTTTAGAAATTGATGGCAATATTATTGTTGGTTTTGATAAAGAAAAAATTGATAAAATCTTGGGAATAAAATAATTTTAAAAAATGATTAAAGTTGCCATTAATGGTTTTGGAAGAATCGGAAGACATGTTTTTAAAATTATTTTTGATAAACATCCTTCATTGAAAATTATTGCTGTTAATGATCTTTCTGATCTTCAAAGTTCAGTTCATTTATTAAAATATGATTCTCTTTACGGCTCTTGGAGAGAAAATGAAATTCAAATAAAGGATAATAAAATTTTAATTTCTGATCACGAAATTATTTTTCTCAATCAGAAAGATCCGGAATTTTTACCTTGGAAAGATTTAAAAATCGATATTGTTCTTGAATGCACCGGGGTTTTTACGAATTTTGAAGATTCAAAAAAGCACTTAATTGCTGGTGCTAAAAAAGTAATAATTTCTGCTCCTTCAAAAAATCCTGATTTAATCCCAGAATTTATTCTTGGAGTTAATGAAGATAATTTTGATCCCCAAAAGCACCACATCGTCGACATGGGATCTTGTACAACAAATTGTTTAGCTCCAATGGTTAAAGTTTTGGAAGAAAACTTTGGTATTCAAAAAGGATTGATGAGTACCATTCATGCTTATACAAACGACCAAAGAATTCTGGATTTAGGCCATAAAGATTTGAGAAGAGCAAGGGCCGCGGCCTTTAATATCATTCCCACAAGTACTGGCGCTGCCAAGGCGATTTTTAATATTTTTCCTCATTTAAAAGGACGTCTTTCTGCTTTAGCCTTTCGAGTACCAGTGCCAACCGTTTCTCTTGTTGATTTAAATTGCGAATTAAAAAGAAAAGTTACCAAAGATGAAGTAAACGAAGCCTTTGAAAAAGCAAGTCAGGGAAAATTAAAAAATATTTTGGCTGTTACCAAAGAACCCCTTGTATCTTCTGATTTTATTAAAAGTCCTTATTCAACAATTGTTGATCTTTCTTTAACAGATGTTATTGAAAACACAGTTAAAATTTGTGGCTGGTATGATAATGAATGGGGTTACGCCACGCGTTTAGCTGAATTTACTGAATTTGTAGGAACAAAACTTTAAAATTTTAAATAATGATTAAACAAAACGGATATTATTTTCCGGATCACTCTTTAAGAGAAAAAGCTAATATTCACGATGAAAAAATCTATCAAGAAGCAGAAAAAGATCCTGTTTTGTTTTGGGAAAAATTAGCTCAACAACTTTTTTGGAACCAAAAATGGGAAAAAAGCTTTTCTCATCAACCACCTTATTTTAAATGGTTTGAAGGAGGAAAGATAAACATTACAGAAAATATCTTTGAAAAAAATCACTTGGGTTGGGAGAGGATAAAAAATAAAATCGCTATTATTGGAGAACCACAAGTTGAAAATAAAGAAACTATTTTTATTACTTACGAGGAACTTTATAAAAAAGTTAATCAATTATCAAATGCTTTAAAAGATTTAGGAATTAATAAAGGAGATCGGGTTGCTATTTATCTTCCAATGATTCCGGAAATTATTATTTCTGTGCTTGCCTGCGCTCGGATTGGGGCTATTCATAGCGTAATTTTTTCTGCTTTTTCCCCGCAAGCATTGAAGGTAAGGTTGGAGCTATTAAAGCCAAAAATATTAATTACCGCTGACGGTTATCTTTATCGAAATGAATTAATCAATCTCAAAGAAAAAGCAGACAAAGCAACGAAAGAATTAGATTTAAAAGTAATTGTAGTTCAAAAACAAAAAAATGAAATTTCTTGGAATAAAAATAAGGATCTTTGGTGGCATGAGGTTTTAAAAAATAAAAAAGATTTCTGTCCTCCTGAAATCTTAGATAGCGAAGACCCGTTATTTATTCTTTTTACCAGCGGAACAACAGGTGTGCCCAAAGGATGTCTGCATGTCTGCGGGGGTTATACAGTTCAAGCCTTTTTTACGGGTAAATGGATTTTCGATTTTAAAGAAAATGACATTTTATGGTGCACTTCTGATTTAGGTTGGATTACGGGTCATACTTACACTTGTTATAGTCCTTTATTAAATGGAATAACCACTCTTTTATTTGAAGGAGTACCAGATTATCCAGTCCCTGATCGTTGGGCGAAAGTAATTGAAAAACATAAAGTTTCTATTTTTTATACTGCTCCCACTGCTATTCGTCTTTTTCAAAAATATAGTTATTCGCTCGTTGATAATTATTCTTTTGAAAGTTTAAGAATTTTGGGATCAGTCGGAGAACCCATTGATGAGTTTTCTTGGAATTGGTATTTTGAAAAAGTTGGAAAAAAAAGATGTCCGATTGTAGACACTTGGTGGCAAACAGAAACCGGCGGAATTTTAATTACTTCATTACCCGGACTTGGTCCTTTTTTTCCCACTTTTGCTGGAAAACCCTTACCCGGAATTAAAGTGGATATTTTTGACGATAAAGGAAATTCTTTACCACCAGAAACACCAGGAAATCTTGTTATTTTACCACCTTTTGCTCCAGGTATGTTCCGTGGAATTTATCAAAACGATCAAAAATATCGCGAAACATATTGGTCTCAATATGGAAATAATGTTTATTTTACTTCAGATAAGGCATTCAAAAACAAAGATGGTTTAATCAGGATTTTGGGAAGGATAGATGATGTTATTAAAGTTGCCGGGCACCGAATTTCAACCGGAGAATTAGAAAACGTTATCAACAAAGAAGAAAAAATTGTTGAATGTGCTGTTGTTGGTGTTCCAGATGAAATTAAGGGAGAAGTTCCTGTTGTTTTTGCGGTGGTTAGTGATGAAAATCTCTCAAAAAAAGAATTAAAAGAAATGGTCTTAAAAAGAGTTAATCAAGAAATTGGGCCTATTGCCTTACCCAAAGAGGTTTTTAAAGTTTCTGACCTGCCGAAAACAAGATCAGGAAAGATTATGAGAAGAATCTTAAAAAATTTACTCAAAAATGAAGAATTTGGAGATACCTCTGTTTTATCAAACCCAGAAGTTATTGAAAAAATAAAAATCGAAATTAAAAATAATTTTTAATCTTTTTTTTGGTATAATAAAAATATGGAAAAAAGAAAATTTATTTCTTTTTTTGAAGAAATTTCTCTAAAAGATGTTCCTTTAGTGGGTGGAAAAAATGCGTCGTTAGGAGAGATGTTTTCAAAATTAAGTCAGAAAGGAATTAAAATCCCAAACGGTTTTGCTATTAACGCAGAAGCTTTTAATTATTATTTAAAATTTAATAAAATTGACGAAAAATTAAAGGAAATTTTTAAAAGGTTTAACCCAAAAAGTTTAAAATCTTTAAGAGAAACGGGTGAAAATGCAAGAAAATTAATTTTAAAAGGAAAATTCCCCTCGAATTTAAAGAAAGAAATTTTAAAAAGTTACCAAAGGCTTTCTGAAATTTACAATCAAAAAAATTTAGATGTTGCTGTCAGATCTTCGGCCACGCTCGAAGACATTAAAGAAGCGAGTTTTGCTGGACAGCATGAAAGCTATATTAATATTTCAGGTTTTGAAAATTTAATTTTGGCGGTTAAAAAATGTTTCGCCTCTCTTTTTACCGACAGAGCGATTGCTTACCGTGAAGAAAAAGGTTTTGGGCATTTAAAAGTAGCGCTTGCTGTTTGTGTTCAAAAAATGGTTAGGTCGGATTTAGCTTCTTCTGGAGTAATGTTTACCTTAGATACTGAAACAGGTTTTGAAAATGTTATTTTGATTAATTCAATTTTTGGACAAGGAGAAATGATTGTTAAAGGAAAAATTATTCCAGATACTTTTTATGTTTTCAAACCGACACTGAAAGAAGGATACAAAGCAATCATTAGAAAAGATTTAGGAAAAAAAGATAAAAAATTAATTTATAAAAAGGGTGGGGGATTAAAGGAAGTAAAAGTTCCTCAAAAAGATCGAAATAAATTTTCTTTAAGCGATGATGAAATTTTAACATTGGCAAAATGGGCACTTATTTTAGAGGAACATTATCGTTGTCATCAAGATATTGAATGGGCAAAAGACGGAAAAACAAATGAACTTTTTATTGTCCAATCAAGACCCGAAACCGTCCATCTTCCCAAAAAAGAAAAAATCTTTGAAGAATACCAAATTAAAACCACAAAAAAACCAATTTTAACGGGTATTGCTATCGGAAATAAAGTTGGTCAAGGAAAAGTGCATATTATTGAAAACATCTCAAAAATTTATGAATTCAAAAAAGGAGAAATTCTAGTCACAAAAATGACAGATCCTGATTGGGTACCTATTATGAGATTGGCTTCAGGAATCATTACTGATGAAGGGGGTCGCACCTGCCATGCCGCCATTATCGGACGCGAGTTGGGAATCCCAGCAATTGTAGGAACAAACCTGGCAACAAAAACATTAAAAAACGACCAAGAAATAACAATCGATTGCAGTTCTGGTTCTATCGGAAAAATATTTTTAGGTAAAATTCCTTTTGAAATTAAAAGGTATGACCTATCGAAAACTCAAAAACTTCCGGTAAAAATTTCTTTGAACATTGGTGCGCCAGAAGCTGCTTTTAAATATTCTTTTTTACCCGTTGAAGGTGTGGGGTTGGCTCGAGAAGAGTTTATTTTTGCAGAAAAAATTAGGGTTCATCCTTTGGCTCTTTATCATTTTGAAAATTTAAAAAGAAAATCAAAAAAAGATTTTAAAATTAAAAAAATCATCCAAGAAATCGAAAGGATTACGATTGAACACAAAAATAAAAAAGAATTTTTCGTCAAGGAATTGGCTGAAGGAATCGCTCAGATTGGCGCTGCTTTTTGGCCAAATGAAGTGATTGTTAGATTTTCAGATTTTAAATCGAACGAATACCGGGCTTTAATCGGCGGAGAATTATTTGAACCAGAAGAACAAAATCCGATGCTTGGTTGGCGGGGTGCTTCCAGATACTATCATTCAAGCTTTAAACCAGCCTTTGGTCTGGAATGCCAGGCAATTAAAAGGGTGAGAGAATTTTTTGGCCTGAAAAATGTTCAAGTAATGATTCCTTTTTGCAGAACCATAGAAGAAGCAAAAAATGTTTTAGAAACAATGAAAGGATTTGGTTTAGAAAGAGGAAAAAATGGTTTGAAGGTTTATCTTATGTGCGAAATTCCTTCAAATGTCATTTTAGCAGAAAAATTTTTAGAACTTTGTGATGGATTTTCAATTGGTTCCAATGATCTTACCCAATGCCTCTTGGGGATCGATAGGGATAATTCTCAATTAACAACAATAGGAGATGAAAGAAATGAGGCGGTCAAGGAAATGATCAAAAAAGTAATCAAAATCTGCAATGAAAAAGAAAAATATATTGGAATTTGTGGGGACATTCCTTCTACTGATCCAAATTATGCTATATTTTTGGCAAACGAAGGGATTAGGACCATTTCTTTGTCTCCGGACGCTGTTATGAAAACAATTTTATATTTTTTAAAAGTCAGATTAAAAAATTGGAAAATATGAGAGAAGGTGAACCGCGAATTGGAGAAAATATATTAGAAAGTGTATTGGATAGAGAAAGCCCTTTAACTATTCAAGAGATAGAAAGGGCAAGATCCGAAGATTTTGAAGTGCATTATGTTTATAAAGGAAGAAAATATCAATTTGGCAAAACAGAAGTTTCTATTTTAAGAAAGCGCATTGACGAAGAAGATATTAAAAGCGAAGAACATAAAGAACAGATATTATCGGTTTTAAGAAATAAAAAGGAAGGCGAAGTGTATCATCATGAAACATTGTTGGTAAATATACTTGTTGAACAGGCGAGAATTGCGAGAAAATTCGATATTCCACCAGAGGGATTATATTTATCTATGAAGCTTAACTATAGTCATACTGAGAACATAAAAATATTGATGAGCAATTTTGGAGATATTTATGTTCTACCATTTGTTAAACATATTGAAGGATTAAAAAAATTAGGAGCCAGCGAGCAAGATATTATTATTGAGTTAGCGGGCCATGTTTTTCATGAAGCGATTCACATAGGAGAAGGGGGGATTGAGGAAGCATTGTTGGGCAATAAACCAGCACTGGGTGAAGTTACTCCTATTACTGCTCAACTTGCCTATTATTTAGAAAAAGGGTATCACGGACCCAGCAGTTATGATAAAAGTTTTTTAAAAAGGGGGATGGAGAAAATTTATAATGAAAAAGATTCTGACAGTAATTACCGCGATTATGATATCGCCTTATGTGTTGCTTACGAATTATTACTTGAACAACTATCTAATACTTTTCCAGAAGTTGCTGCAAGCATAAAAGCAAACAATTCCGCTGATGCTTGTGAAGAAATTGTAAGCAAAATTCCGCCGGGGAAAAGAGATGCTTTAATTCCCTGTTTAAAAAAAGCGATTTTAGAGTCAACAGATAAAAAAAAGTTTAAAGAAATAATTGAAAAATTGAAAAATAAATATAAATATGAATCTTAACAATTTAATAAAAAATAGATATATTATAAATATAAAAAGGTCGAAAATTAAAAAAATAAAATTTTATGGCAAAAATTACAATCTCGGTTATTAAAGCAGATGTTGGATCTATTGGTGGACACATCAGGCCAAGTTCTGAAATGATCAAAACCGTGGAAAAAGAAATTAAAGAAAAAGGGAGGAAATTGATTATTGATTATTACATTGGTTATACAGGAGACGATATTTCGATTTTAACAACGCACGAGAGGGGAGTGGCAGATAAAGAAATTCATAAACTTTGCTATGAGGCTCTTTTGGAAGCAACAAAAGTGGCCAAATCACAGGGTTTATATGGTGCCGGTCAAGATCTATTAGTTTCTGCTTTTTCCGGAAACGTCAAAGGAATGGGCCCTCAAGTGGCGGAAATGGAAATTGAAGAAAGAGAAGCAGAGCCAATTTTGTTTTTTATGGCAGATAAAACAGAACCGGGCGCTTTTAATTTGCCATTGTATTTGAGCTTTGCAGACCCGATGTACTGTTCGGGTTTAATTTTATCCCCGGTTCTAAAAAAAGGATTCAAATTCGTTATTATGGATGTTTCCTATACGAAAGCAGATAAAATTATTGAATTGACAACACCAGAAGAAATTTATGATATTGCGGTTTTGTTAAGGGAACCTGGAAGGTTTGTTGTGGAATCAATTTATTCAAGGACGACCGGAGAAAAAGTTGCTGTTGCCTCAACCACTCGACTTCATAATATTGCTGGAAAGTATGTTGGAAAAGACGATCCGGTTATGTTAGTAAGAACTCAAAAAAACTTTCCGGCAACGGGCGAAGTTCTGGCTCCTTATGCTTTGGGTTTCTATGTTGCTGG
>Ga0197142_1000507_pt1 | contig 35780 bp, 30 predicted proteins | sample GBS60_MetaG_FD_148614 | JGI IMG/M metagenome (GOLD analysis project Ga0197142, IMG submission 148614) | Sediment microbial communities from Great Boiling Springs, Gerlach, Nevada, United States - GBS 60_MetaG | ecosystem: Environmental > Aquatic > Thermal springs > Hot (42-90C) > Sediment...
CGGGGACAACGTGACCTTCGAGGTGGACCTGATCGTGCCCGTGGCTTTGGAGGCCGGTTCGCGCTTCGCCGTGCGCGAGGGCGGTCGCACCGTCGGCGCCGGCGTCATCACCAAGATCCTGGAGTAACCGCCTCGGCATCGTTATCAAGTTATGCTTTTATCGGGGAGCAGACCGCGGTCTGCTCCCCCCTTTTCCCTGTCAAACCGTCACTCGTGACGTCATGCTCAAACGGAGTCTTCTAAGCCGTGGCCAAAAAAGGCACCAACCGTGTTCATGTCATCCTTGCCTGTACTGAATGCAAGGAACGTAACTACATCACCAGCAAAAACCGCCGCAATCAGACCGGGCGTTTGGAGCTGAAAAAGTATTGTCCGCGTTGTCGGTCTCATCGCTTGCATCGCGAGACCAAATAAGCTATTCTAATAGTCGAGCACTGTCCCTCGTAGGCGAGTAGCTCAACGGCAGAGCAGCGGTCTCCAAAACCGCAGGTTGCGGGTTCAAATCCTGCCTCGCCTGTCCTGTTTCAAGACACCGCTCTCCGTGTCGGGGGCGGTGTCTTGAAACGTAGAGGGCCTATCTAACAAAGCTCTGTCTTGTTCGCACCCGTATTGCCAGGAGTTCCCTATCTCATGGCCGACAACGAGGCCACTGCCTCCAAGTCTCCCCTTACCCCCATCACGCGTTATTTGCGCGAAACCCGCGCCGAATTGGGCAAAGTCACCTGGCCTACCCGCGAAGAGTGGCTGCGCCTGAGCGGGATCGTCCTCGTCGTGACGGCGATTATGGCCGTGATCCTGGGTGTGGCCGATGCCATCGGTTCCCAGCTCATGGAATGGTTGTTGCGCCTGTAATCCTCTTTAGCTCTGCGATTGAGGCAAAGTACCGTGCCCGAGCGCCATGAACTGCCACCCGAAGCCGATGAAACCATCCGGGCCCCGGAAACCAAGCAGGAGCCCAGGGACGCGCGCGCCTGGTATGTCGTCCATTCCTATTCGGGCATGGAAAACAAGGTCAAAAAGAACCTGGAGCATCGCATCGAGTCCATGCATGTCGGCCATAAAATCTTCCAGGTCATCGTGCCCACCGAAGAGCAAATCGAACTCAAAGAGGGTCAGCGCCGTGTGGTCGAGCGTCGCGTGTTCCCCGGCTATATCCTGGTGCAGATGATTCTCGATGACGAAAGCTGGTACGTCGTGCGCAATACCCCTGGCGTGACCGGTTTCGTCGGCATCGGCAACCAGCCCACGCCGCTCTCCGATGAGGAAGTCGAGCGGATCATGCGGCGTATCGAGGCCGAAGAGCCCCGGATCCAGATTGATTTCAAGGTCGGCGAGCGCGTGCGGATTACCGAAGGACCCTTTGCCGAATTTCACGGCGTGGTGGATGCCATTGACCTGGATCGCGGCAAAGCACGTATCCTGGTCAGCATTTTCGGCCGTGATACACCGGTCGAGGTCGATTTTCTGCAATTGCAAAAAGTTTGAACCGTTACCGGCGCCATGGTGGCAGATCCTGCCTCGGCGCGTAGCCATTTCGTTTTTTCCGACATCCTCGCATTTTGAGTCCGGTATGGCCAAGAAAATCAAAGCAATCGTTACCATCCAGCTTCCGGCCGGTAAAGCCACCCCGGCGCCGCCGGTAGGTCCTGCCTTGGGCCAGCACGGCGTCAACATCGTCGGTTTTTGCAAAGAATACAACGCCCGCACGGCTGCCCAGGCGGGTAGCATCATCCCGGCCGAAATCACCATCTACACCGACGGCTCGTTCACGTTTGTGACGAAAACGCCACCGGTAGCCGACCTCCTGCGCAAAGCGGCCGGCATTGCTAAAGGTGCCGGCAACTCGCGACGGGAAAAAGCCGGCAAAATCAAACGTTCGCAAATCCGCGAAATTGCCGAAATCAAGATGAAAGACCTGAATGCCCTCGATCTGGAAGGCGCCATGCGCCAGATCGAAGGCAGCGCCCGTAGCATGGGGCTTGAAATCGTTGAAGACTGAGCGGCCTATCGCCGCTTATCCTGCCTTTGTGGGAGGATCACCCGATCCGTCAAGACCACAGGAGTGTGAACCATGCCCAAACACGGCAAAAAGTATCGCTCGCTCAAAACCCAACTCGATAGCACCAAAATCTATCAACCCCAAGAAGCCATTGCCTGGCTGAAAGCCAATGCACCTGCGCGCTTCGATGAAACCTTTGAACTGCATCTGCGCATGGGTGTCGATCCGCGACATGCCGACCAGATGGTGCGCGGCGTCGTCGTTATGCCGCGCGGCATGGGCAAAACGGTGCGCATCCTCGTCTTTGCCGATGGCGAAGCGGCCGAAATGGCCCGTGAAGCCGGAGCCGACTACGTCGGTCTGGATGACCTGATCGCGCGCATTCAAGGCGGCTGGTTGGAATTCGACATGGCCGTGGCCGTGCCGACGGCCATGGGCAAGGTCGGTCGTCTGGGCCGTATCCTGGGCCCACGCGGGTTGATGCCCAGCCCCAAGAGTGGCACGGTGGTGCAACCCTCGGAAATCAAACGCGTGATCGAAGAAGCCCGCAAAGGGCGTGTCGAGTATCGCGTGGATAAGACGGCCAACATCCACATCCCCTTCGGCAAGCGCAGCTTCGAAGTCGATGCCCTGCTTCACAACCTGGGCGCCGCCGTGGACTCGGTCTTGCGCAACAAGCCCGCCGCCAGCAAGGGAGCTTATATCAAAAAGGCCTACCTGACGACCACGATGAGCCCCTCGTTGCGGGTGGATGTGAATGCCCTGACCGCCCTGCGCAGCCTGGCCTGAGCAGCTTGCCCTCTTGAGAACCCGACCCGGCGGTTGAAGGCGCTTCAGCCGCCTCTTCTCCTTCAATCGAGATTCCTTTACCCTATCGGCGTCGCTGACAGCAGGTGAGGGTTACGGCCCTCTTAATGTCCTGCCGAGACCACGAAGGAAGGGTTCGTCCCGGCGTTCCTTATGCCTTCGCGTCCTCGGCGCGAAGGCATTTTTTATGGCATCCATCCGTTTGTGCAGAAACCCCTCTTCCCGTTCCTTCTCATGACCACCCCAAGGAGGTGAATGACCTTGCCCGTTACCCGTGAACGCAAACAAGAACTGCTCGCCCACTACAAAGAGCACATCCAAAAGAGCCAGGCCGTGGTCGTGGCCGAATACCGGGGGTTGACCGTGCCCCAACTCCAAAACCTGCGTCGGGCGCTGCGGTCGGCCAATGCCAGCTTCGTCATTGCCAAAAAGACCCTGATGTCCCTGGCGCTGACCGAGACGGGTTACCCCGTGCCGAAACAGGCGATGATCGGCTCTGTCGGTTTTGCCTTTCTGGGCGATGACCTCGCCGCCGGTGCCAAAGTGCTGCGCGATTTCGCCAAAGAAATGGGCGAAAACTTCACCATTCGCGGCGCCATCGTGGGCCACTCGGTGCTCGACGCGACCGGAGCCGCGGCCCTGGCCGAACTCCCCACGCGCGAGGCCCAACTGGGCCAGCTCTTGGGCGCTCTGGCAGCGCCTTTGACGGCCCTGGTCGGCCTGATCACCGGACCGCATCGCGACCTGATCGGTCTGCTGCAGGCGCGCATGGACAAAGAAGGCGGCGTGGCGGCGGCAGCCTGATCCCCATCCTTTCGCTTATCCGCGTTATCCCATCTCGTTAGACCCAAGGAGTACCTTTACCATGGCCGATCTGGAAAAACTCTACCAGGAACTAAGCTCCCTCACCCTGCTCGAAGCTGCCCAACTCAAGAAGATGCTGGAAGAACGCTGGGGCGTAACCGCCGCAGCGCCCGTGGCCGTAGCCGGTCCGTTGCCGGGAGCGCCGGCAGCAGCAGCCGCCCCCGAACCGGTGGAAGAACAGACCGAATTCACCGTCATCCTCAAGGAAAGCGGCCCCAACAAGATCCCCGTCATCAAGGTCGTGCGTCAGCTCACCAACCTGGGCCTGAAAGAGGCCAAGGATGCCGTCGAAGGCGTACCGACCACACTGTTGGAAGGCGTGAGCAAGGAAGTGGCGATGGAAGCCAAGGCCAAGCTCGAAGCCGAAGGCGCCGTGGTCGAGATCAAATAACGACCTCGTCCGGCAGAGGCGAGGCAGGCCGGATCAGGACATCCCCTGACATGTTGACAGGTCCTGCTTCGCCTCTGCTCAGGCGCGATGCAGCCGACGTCGTGTCTGCCAGACCAGGCGGGTAAAATGAATGACGTGGTGCAGAGGCCGGATATGACTGGTCTCGCCGGCGTAAAGGGTACGAATGGGCACCCACTCCAGGCGATAACCGGCCTCCAGACAAAGCACAATCACCTCGACCTCGAACTCGAACCCCGTCTCACGACCGGTGAGAGCACGTTCCAGTAAGCGCCGGGCAAGCAGGCGATAGCCCGATTGGTTATCGGGAATAGGCCGACCCACAGCCCATGAAAAGGAGAGACGGCCCAAGGTATTGGCCAGGCGGCGCACGGGCGGCATGCGGTTGAACGCCCGCGCCCCGATGATCAGATCGGCTCGAGTCGTGGCGTAGCAATCCAGAAAACGCGGGATCTCGTCGGGATCGTGCTGACCATCGGCATCGAGGGTGATGATGGCCTCGTAGCCGGCCGCCAGAGCATGACGAAAACCGGCGCGCAGGGCCGCGCCCTTGCCCTGATTGGGTTGCTGCCTCAGCACCCTGGCCCCGGCCGCAGCGGCCACGGTCGCGGTGGCGTCGGTAGAACCGTCATCCACCACCAACACCGGCAGATAGCGCCGCGCCGTCGTAACGACGGCCCCGATGGAGTCCGCCTCGTTATAGGCGGGGATCACAACCAGAACGGCCGATGCCGCTGATCCGTTCATGAACGGCTCAGACCGATTCCTCGCTGCCGAGCAAACGGCGCTTGAGGGCAGCCGCCTGGCTTTGGAGTTCGTAATGGGCGATAAACCACAGCCCTTTCCAGGTTTCCGGCTTCAGGAACTCCTCCGGCGGCGTATCGGCCAGCATCTCCTTGAGCCCGGCCGCAGTACCGATGCCGGGCAGCCGCTGCAGCCGCTCCATCAACCAGTCCTTGCGACGGCCGGCTTCGCCGGTGACCAGGTAATGGAGGGTGAACCACAGCCCCTTCCAGGTCTCGAAGTCCTTGAAGTCCTCCAGCGAGGTACCTTCAAAACTGGCCCGCAAGTCGGATAGGATCTGCAAGCGCTGACCGGGTGCCAATCGCTCCAGAGCATGTTGCCACAGGTTGCGCAGTGCCTGCGCTGAAAAGGGCGGAGCTGCGTAGTCCGGGACAAGGCGCTGCAGCTCGGCAGCCAACGCATTGAGTTCATGGGCCAGCTCGCGTAGAGCCTGGGCGGTGTCGGCGGCGGGCATCGCTGCCGCCGACGGCGTCGAGACGGGGGGAGGAGCGGGTTCGGCGCCGGCCTCGGCCGGCGCGGCGGTCGTTTCCCACCCGGCATGGGTGGCGCAATAGGCCGAACCGGGTCGGGCCGAACGCCGGCAAGGCCTACCGGCCTTGGTGGTGGCGGCGCAAGGGCGATCGATGGTGCTCATGGCGAATCTCCTTGAAGAGCGATGGCAGGTATTGGCCCATCATAGCCAAGGAACAGATGATGCGCAATTCGGGATACAACGGACACGACCCTATCGCCGAAAACCGTACATCGGTCGGGAACAATGCCTTTCGCAACCCCGCCCGCCCGTTTTATGCTACAATAAGAAGCAGCTCTACGTGGGAGGTCTTTCCTTATGGTCACACGCAAGGACTTGCGCCAGATCGGCACCTACCTGTACGAAATCGACAAGTCGTTCCGCGCCGACATGCGCGTCCCGGCGCGCATCTACGCCGACGAGGCCATCTTACAGGCAGCTTTGGGCGATCAATCGCTGGAACAATTGGTCAACACCGCTACCCTGCCGGGTATCGTCAAATACGCCCTGGCCATGCCCGATATCCATCAGGGCTACGGGTTTTCCATCGGCGGCGTTGTGGCCACGCGGGTTGAAGACGGCGTCATCTCGCCCGGCGGCGTCGGTTACGATATCAACTGCGGCGTGCGCCTGCTGGCCTCGGACATGGAAGAGGGCGAGGTGCGTCCGTATCTGCAAGACCTGGCCACGGCTCTTTATCACCAGGTACCCAGCGGTGTCGGGGTCGAAGGCTTCATCCGCCTGAGCGATAAGGAAATGGACGAGGTGCTCGAGACCGGCGCCGCCTGGACCCTGAAACGCGGCATGGCCCGACCGGAGGACCTGGTCCACACCGAAGAAAACGGGACGATGCCGGGCGCCCGCGCCGACAAGGTGAGCAACGAAGCCAAAAAACGCGGGCGCGACCAGCTCGGCACCCTGGGCGCAGGCAACCACTTTGCCGAAATTGACGTGGTAGACGAAATCTTCGACGCGGAAATCGCCCGCGCTTTCGGTCTGTTCCCCGGTCAGGTCGTCGTGCAGATCCACTGCGGCTCACGCGGGTTGGGGCATCAGGTCTGCACGGATTATGTCAATCTGTTCCAGGCAGCCGTCAAACGCTACGGCATCACCCTGCCCGACCGTCAGCTCGTATGCGCGCCTATCCAGTCGCCGGAAGGCCAGGATTACATTGCGGCCATGGCGGCCGCCGCCAATTTCGCCTGGGCCAACCGTCAGGCCCTCACCCACCAGACGCGGCGGGCCTTCGAAGCCGTCCTGGCAGGCAAGGTGAAGGGCTGGGACCTGCGCCAGGTCTACGACATCGCCCACAACATGGCCAAGCTGGAGACCCATGAGGTGGATGGGCGTCACCTACGGGTGTGTGTCCATCGCAAAGGCGCCACCCGCGCCTTTGGGCCGGGCAGTCATGTGCTGCCGCCCGATTACATGGAAGCCGGCCAGCCGGTGCTGGTACCGGGGAGCATGGGCACGGCCAGCTACGTCCTGGCAGGCACGGAAGGGTCCATGCGCCAGACTTTCGGTTCCACCTGCCATGGTGCCGGCCGGCAGATGAGCCGCGCCGCAGCGAAGAAACAGGTCCAGGGTAGTCGGCTCAAGAACGAACTGGAATCGGGGGGGATTGTCGTGCGCGCCGGCAGCATGAGCGGCCTGGCCGAGGAGGCACCCATCGCTTACAAGGACGTCAGTCGCGTGGTGGAAGTCGTCCATAACGCCGGGATTGCCCGTAAGGTGGCCCGCCTGCGGCCGATCGCCGTGGTGAAGGGCTAATTTTTATGACACACTTCATAAAAATTTGACTTCCGCCCCGCAAGCCCTTATAATCCGCCCGCCTGAGAGATTATCAGGCCGTGCTGCGGGGCTTTTACGCTCAACGCCCGGCCGGTCTTTCCCCCTTGGGTATCCCTATCCCCATTCCCTTCGCTACGGAGAGGTGCGCCCATGCGCGTTGCCCTGATCAACCCTCGCTTCCGGCTCCCCATCGACACCCGCACGACCCCCCATTTGGGCCTGGCCTACCTGGCTGCCGTTTCCGAACGCCGCGGGGACGAAGTGCGCATCTTCGACGCCGATATCGAGGAGCAACCCCTGGATGAGTTCATCCGCGAGTTCAAACCCCATGTCGTCGGCATCACGGCCAACACACCCCAGGTCAAGCAAGCCTGGCGGCATGCGGCCCAGATCAAGGCCGTCCATGATGTCCCTATCGTCATCGGTGGTCCCCATCCCAGCGTCGTCGCCGAGGACCTTGACTTTGAATCGGCCCGTAACCCCAACATCGACATCGTGGTGCGTGGCGAGGGCGAGGAAACCTGGATCGAGATCTGCAACCGCATCGAAGACTTCATGCGCCACCAGGAAGACTACTCGGTCAAGGCCTTGATGGACCCGGGCCACGATCTGTGGAAAGGCGTCTTGGGGATCACCTACAAGACCACCGACGGCGAATTGCATCGCAATCCCGATCGTCCGGCCATCGCCGATCTCGACAGCCTGCCCTGGCCGGCTTATCACCTCTTCAAAATGCATAAGTACACGAACCTGCAACCCGCCACCGACCACGTCGACGGCGCCCGCAGTTTCAGCATCCTCACCAGCCGGGGCTGCCCTTATCGCTGCACCTTCTGCTCGCAATCGATCATGCCGATCAAATGGCGCAGCCGCACGCCCGAAAACGTGCTGGAGGAATGGCGCCACCTGGTCGTGGATTTGGGGGCGCAGGAAATCGGCGTCCTTGATGACAGCGCTAACATCCGCAAAAAGCGCCTGCACGAACTGGCCGACCTGCTCATTGCCCACAACCTCAACCATGTACCCTGGATTTTCGTCAACGGCATTCGCGCCAACCTGGTGGATTACGAACTGATGACCAAACTCAAGAAAGCCGGGCTCAAGCGTACGGCTTTTGGTGTCGAGACAGGAAATCCGCAAATTTTGAAGCAAATCGACAAAAACATCGATTTGGATACCATCCGCCAGGCATTCAAAATTTGCAAAGAGGTTGGACTGGAAACCATCGGCTTTTTCATCATCGGCCTTCCCGGCGAAACGCGCGAGACGATGGAGGACACCATTCGTTTTGCCATCGAACTCGATCCCTTGATCGCCAATTTCAGCATGATGACACCCTATCCGGGCACGGCGGTATATTCCCAGGTCAAGCGTGAAGGTCGCATGTTGATCAAGGATTGGGAAGATTACGTCTTCTTCGACCAAAAGGCGCGTTACGAAATGGGTGAATTGACGGCCGAACTGGTGGAAGAGATGTACCGTAAAGCCTACCGGCGCTTTTATCTGCGGCCCTCGCCCATCCTTCGCCGCGTGAAGACCAAGGACTTCTGGCTCAATCTGCCGCGCAACGTGCGCATTGCCACGCGCACCTTCTTCCCCAAGAAGGAGAAAACCAAGCTGCGCAAACAGATCGAGGCCGAGGCGCTCGTCTGAACGACGAAGGAGAACCAACGGCCGTAACCGTCTGTCTGCATAAACTGTCATCCATAGCAGACGTGGTTTTCATGCCTTTTTCATCGGCGCTGCTTACACTGCTTAGGAATCGGACCGGGGCAATGCCCTGCCGGTATGCCTCGATTCTCTGGCCCCTCGCCGACGAACCCCGATGGAGGATGATACGGTGAAAATCGCTTTTATTGGCCCCAAGTGGAACGAAATGGTCAATGCCTATCCCTCCCTGGGATTGGGCTACCTGGCCGCCGTGGCCGAACAGGAAGGCCACGAATGCCGCATCTTCGATTTCGGACTGAGGCCCAAGCGCCCTCTGGCCGAGGACGTCCAGGAAGTCGTGGATTTCAAGCCCGACCTGGTGGCTTTCACCTCGATGACGACCAGCTATGCCAGCGTGGAAGAGGCCGCCGCCATGCTCAAGGAAGCCCTCGGCATACCCATTGTCATCGGCGGTCCCCACGCCACCACGCTACCCGATCTCACCCTGGAAAATCCTCATATCGACTTTCTCGTCTACGGCGAGGGCGAAGAGGTCTTTCGTGACTTCATCCGTGCCCTCGCTGCCGGCGACACCAACTGGGGCCAGATCAAAGGGCTTTGGTACAAAGAAGACGGTCACATCGTCAGCGGCGGCGAACGACCCCTGATCAAAGACCTCGACGCGTTGCCCTATCCGGCCCGCCATCTCTTCGAACTGAACAAGTACCCCCTCTACGCGCCCAACGGCGAACCCATGCTGACCGTGCTCAGCAGCCGCGGCTGTCCCTGGAATTGCTCGTTCTGCTTCAAGGGCATCGTCGGCCGCACCTATCGCCAGCGCAGCCCACAAAACATCGCCGATGAGCTGGAGCACATCATCACCACGTATGGCGTGCGCAATTTCTACTTCATCGACGACCTGTTCACCATCGACGTGCGCCGGCTCAACGGCATCCTCGACCACCTCATCGAGCGCAAACTCGACGTGCGCTGGCGCTGTCTGGCCCGGGTGGATCGGGTCAACCCGGAACTGCTCAAGAAGATGTACAAAGCCGGCTGCCGTCAGATTCACTACGGCATCGAGAGCGGCAATCCCGAAGTCCTCAAACGCACGGCCAAACACATCAACCTGAACCAGGTCCGGGATGCCGTGCGCTGGACGGAAGAAGCGGGCATCCAGAGCAAGGGCTATTTCATCCTGGGCCTGCCCGGCGATACCATCGAGACCATGGAAGAGACCATCGAGTTTGCAGCCAGCCTGCCGCTGACCGAAGCCATGTTCTCCATCGCCACGCCCATGCCCGGCACGCAACTGTGGGAAGAGCTGCTGCGCAAACGGCCGGAGACCAAGTACAACGCCGACTTCACCAAGAGCTACTACTACAACAGCTACACCTCCGAGATCGCGCCGTTTATGAACGTCTCGGAAGTCAGCGATGACGTGCTCAGCGCGATGGCCATCAAGGCCCGCCGGCGCTTCCTGGAAGCCAAAAAACAGCGGATGTATCGCCAGAGCTTCGGCGAACCCCTCGGCGATCTGCTTTGGGCCGTCTCGCGGGTGGCGCCGCTGCGCAAAGTGGGCAGCACCCTGGCCCGCGCCGGTCTCTTCGGCCATTTCCGACGGGTCAAGGAAGTCTATTTCGGCGCCGGCGCCTGGAGTTGAACGGGTATGAAGCCACCATCACCGTCCTTTGCGGCCAAACTGCGCACCAAAGTGCGCATCTATCGGCGCCAGGTCCTGGGACCTCTCAAATGGCTGGCCTATGCCACCGGTCAGACCCGGCTGGTGCCACCCCCCGACCGCATGTACATCGAATCCACCAACGTCTGCAACCTCGGTTGCATCATGTGCCCGACCGGTCGCAAAGAGATCACCCGACCCCACGGCTACATGCGCTGGGAGGTCTTCAAGCAGATCGTGGATGAGATGGCCCCCCATGTCAAAGCGACCACCCTCCACATCTGGGGCGAACCCCTCCTCCACAAGCGCATCTTCGACATGGTGGCCTATTGCCGGGAAAAGGGCCTGCGGGCCGAGATCAGCACGAACGCCACCCTCCTCACCGAAGAGCGCAGCCGTCGCCTGCTCGAAGCCGGTCTCAACGTCATCTACCTCTGCCAGGACGGCATCCGGCCGGAAACCTACGAAAGCGTACGCGTCCACGCCGACTTTGAACGGACGAACGAGAACATCCGTCGTTTCGTCGAGATGAAACATCGCGGGGGCTACCCTACCTTTGTCAACCTTCAGATCATCGAGATGGCCCATACCCGCCAGGAAACGGCGGCTTTTGTGGAGTACTGGAAGCGTATCCCCGGCGTGGACCTGGTTCATGTCAAGCCTTTCGACTCCTGGGGCGACCAGGTCGAGGCCATCAGCGCCCTCAAGGTGGATAACGGCAAACCCCTGCCCCCGCGCTTTCCCTGCCCTAACCTGTGGTATCACGTCCATATCTACTGGGATGGGTCCATCGCCATGTGCGATCGGGATTTCAACCTGGCCTTCGACCTGGGCAATGTGATCGATCCCGACGGGATGGTGCGGGTGCTGAAAAACTGGAACGGCCCGCGCATGCAGGAACTGCGCAGGCTTCATGTCACGGGGCAGTATGACAAGGTGAAACCCTGCAACACCTGCACGGAATGGGCCTGGTGGCGGCCGACACTCATGTCGGGCTTCGGCAATCGCCCTGTGCAAGACCAATTCAGTGGCCAGGCCGTGCGCACGAACGGGAACGAATCTTCGCAGACAGCGCCCATTGACCTCTTGCTGCCGGATTAAACCCGATTTCTTCGCTCGGAGAGCCAGCCTTCATGGCCTTGCGCAAGGTCTATCTCATCCAACCCGGCCGTGACGGCCCCGTTTTGGGCAAGGGTACCATGGCGCCGTACACACTCATGCGCCTGGCCTCGCTGGTGCCGGAGGAAATCCCGGTCGAAATCATCGACGAAGACCTGCGGCCGGTGCCCTTTACCGAGATGGGCCCAGGCGACCTGGTGGGGATCACGGCCAAAACCCTGCAAATCGACCGTGCGCGGTGGATCGCCCGCCATGCCCAGGCACGCGGGGCGACGGTCGTCGTCGGCGGCACCCACGCCACCCTGGCCCCGGATGAGGTCGCCCGTTGGGCCGATAGCGTGGCCGTAGGTGAAGGTTATCGCACCTGGCCCCAGATGATCGCCGACTTCGACCGCGGTCAACTGCAGCCCCGCTATGTGGACGAAGCCTGGACGGACCTGGATGACCTCAAGCCCCTGAGCGACCGGGTCTTACGACAGGTGGATGAAAATCGCCGCTACTGGACCCCCTACCTGGAGATCACCCGCGGCTGCCCGCGCAACTGCACTTTTTGCACGGCCATCCGTGTCTCAGGCCGGGTCATGCGCCTGCGACCGGTGGAACAGGTCATCGAAGAAATCGAACGTCGCCGCATCCGACGCTTTTTCCTCACCGACGACAACTTCGGCCTCAACTTCCGGCTCAACCCCGGCTATATGGAAGCGCTGTTCCGGGCCTTGCGCAAACTGCCCCTGGACGGCTGGACCTGTCAGGCCGAGCAAATGGTGGCCGATTATCCCGACCTGCTCAAATTGGCGCGCGAGGCGCATCTCGACAAGTTCTTCATCGGCTTTGAAAGCGCCAACCCCGAAAACCGCCGTGAGCTGGGCGGCAAAGCCAAGGGCAACATCGAGCGCTATCGCCAAGTCATCGAACGGGTGCATGCCGCCGGGATCGGCGTAGTCGGCCTTTTCGTCTTCGGCTTCGATGCCGACCCCCCGGAGATTTTCCAATCCACCTACGACTTCATTCGTACCAGCGGCCTGGACGGTGTCAGCATCACCATCCTCACCCCCTACGTAGGCACTCCCCAGCGGGCCGTCTGGGAGGCCCAGGGCCGCCTCATTCCGGGGGTGCCGTGGTCCCTCTACGACACCAATCACGTCACCTACTACCCGGCCAGGATGACGGTGGAGCAATTGGCGCGCGGTTACGATTGGCTCTCGCGCAAACTATACGGCTATGCCGGCATTGCCTATCGGGGGCTGCGCCAATTGCGGCGCTATCCCCTGCGCGACTGGCCGCGTAAAGCCTTCAACAGCTTCAGCACCGACTTCGGTTACCGCATGGAATGCGCCCATCGCGATTGGGTGCCGGCCGCAGACGGCATCGGCTATCCGGTGCCCGGCGCCGGCCGCCGGGGAGTGGTCTTGAATCCGGTGCTGACAACCGAAGGCGCCGGCTGAGTCTCGTCCGGACGGGCTGACGGCGCCGTTGGCTTTTGTCTGACCCCCTTAAAAGCCGTCGAGCCGACTCCGCGGCCGTTGCATGCTACCGACGCTCGTCGGTAGCATTTTTTGTTTTTCAACCCACGGATGTACGATGAGGGCCATTCCGTTGTCGCCTCGCCCCTTTTGTGGAGGAGCTTGTGTCCCCGGCCTCGTCCCTTCCGTCCCATGCCCTGACCCGCACGAAAGCGCTGCGTTTCGTCGTGCTTCTGGGGATCGTCAGCCTGCTTGCCGATATGACCTACGAAGGTGCGCGCAGCATCGCCGGGCCTTACCTGGCCCTGTTGGGTGCGGGCGGCACCGTCGTCGGCATAGTCGCCGGTTTCGGCGAGCTGATCGGCTACGGCTTGCGGCTCGTCTCCGGCTATCTCAGCGACCGCACCCGGCGCTATTGGGCGATCACCCTGATCGGCTACACCGTCAACCTGCTCGCCGTCCCTCTCCTGGCCCTGGCCGATCGCTGGGAACTGGCGGCGGCGCTCCTCATCACCGAGCGGATAGGGAAAGCCCTACGCACTCCGGCGCGGGATGCCATGCTCTCCTACGCCACCCGGGAAACGGGTCGCGGGTGGGGCTTCGGCCTGCACGAGGCCATGGACCAGATCGGCGCCGTGGCAGGGCCGGTCATCATCACCCTGGTCCTCGCCGGGCGCGGCCACTACCCTACCGCCTTTGCCGTCCTGGCCGTTCCCGCCGTCCTTGCCCTGGCCGTCTTGCTGACGGCGCGCCGGCTCTATCCACGCCCTCAGGACCTGGAACCGACAACGCCCGTCCTCAAAACCGAGGGCTTTCCCCGCACCTACTGGCTTTACCTGGCCGCCGTGGCCCTGGTGGCAGCCGGTTACGCCGATTTTCCGCTCATCGCCTTCCACTTCGAGAAGACGGGTTCGGTGCCCGGCCCGTGGATTCCCCTGCTGTATGCCGTCGCCATGGGCGTGGACGCGCTGGCGGCATTGTGGTTCGGTCGTTGGTTTGACCGCGTGGGTCTGCGCATCCTGATGCTCGTCGCCCTGCTCTCGGCCCTGTTTGCACCCCTCGTCTTCCTGGGTGGTTTTACCGCCGCCCTGTTCGGCATGGCCTTATGGGGCATCGGCATGGGGGCGCAGGAATCCATCCTGCGCGCGGCCGTGGGCAATATGGTCGCGCATGAACGCCGCGGCTCGGCCTACGGCATTTTCAACACGGGGTACGGACTGTTCTGGTTCCTCGGCAGCGCGCTAATGGGCGTGCTCTACGACACCGCCTTGCCCGCCTTGATCGCCTTTTCGGTGGTGGCGCAATTGGCCAGCATCCCGCTCTTCGCAGTCGTAGCCAGGCGTACCACCATCCGCTCCTGAGACACCATGGCCAACGCCGATCCCCTCTATTCCGAATTGCTGGACGCCCTCCGAACCGGAGGGTGCCCCCTCTGTCGGTTGGGACAACGCGCGGTCGGCCGCTATATCGAGACGTTGAATTACGAAGGCGTGAACGACCCCGGCCTCCGCCGGGCCTTGCAAGAGGCCCAGGGGCTCTGCCATCGCCATGCCTGGCAATGGACGCAATTGCGTGGCAGCCCGCTAGGGGTGGCCATTGTCTATCGCCACTTGCTCAACGACCTCACGGCGACTTTAGAAAAACAGAGCCAAACCCGGATAAGCCCTCGGCGAAGACGCCACGATGCCTCTACCGGATTGACGCCGACCGGCACCTGTCCGGCCTGCACGGCCGAGAACGAAGCCGTCGTACGCTATGGCCAGACCCTATTGGCCCGGTTGGCCCATCCCGACCTGGTGGCCGCTTATGATGCGGCAGGCGGCTTGTGCTTACCCCATCTGCGCCACACGCTTGCCCTGGCCGACGAAACCCAGGCCCAAACCCTCCTGAGCTGGCAAACGGCCATCTATCGCCGTCTGCGCGCCCAGCTCGATGAGTTCATCCGCAAGCACGACCATCGCTTTCGCCACGAACCCTTTGGCGCCGAAAAGGACGCCTGGACACGGGCGGTGGCGGCGCTGATCGGCGAAGCAGACAACCGTTGAACCCGGCCGGAAGGGCATCCGGTCTGCCGCTCACGCCTCCATCACCAACACGGCATCCCCGCGCAGCCGGCTCTCTTTGAGCGCGGTCAGGGCTTCGTTGGCAGCCGCCAACGGAAACGGCGTCACCTCGGTGCGAATGCCGATGGTCGTCGCCAGGGCCAGCAACTCGCGGGCATCCTGACGGGTGCTGTTGGCCACGCTGCGCAGGGTACGCTCCCCGTACAGCAGCCGATAAGGCATTGCCGGCAACGGGCTCATGTGAATACCGGCCAGGGCTATCGTCCCGCCCGGCCGCAAGACCCGCAACGCCTGGGGGACCAACTCGCCGGCCGGGGCGAAGATGATGGCCGCATCCAGGGGTTCCGGCGGGGTCTCCTCGGCCCGTCCTACCCAGGCCGCGCCCAGCTCGCGGGCATGGGCCTGGTGGTCAGGGCTGCGGGTGAACACAAAGACCTGACATCCCCAATGCCGCGCCACCTGGATGGTGACATGGGCCGAATTCCCGAAACCGTACAGCCCCAACGTCTCGCCTGGCCGCACCTCGCTCAGCCGCAAGGCCCGATAGCCGATGACCCCGCCGCACAACAGGGGAGCCATTTCGCTATCGCGCAAGGGGCCCGGCAACGGATAAGCAAAGGCGGCATCCACGACCATATACTCGGCATAGCCACCGTCGGCGTGCAGCCCGGTGAATTCCCCGCGTTCGCACAGGTTCTCGCGGCCGTGGCGACAATACCGACATGCGCCGCATGTCCGATACAGCCAGACCACACCCACCCGGTCGCCCTCCCGAAAGTCGCGCACATCCTCCCCCACAGCCGCCACCACGCCCACCACCTGATGCCCCGGGATCAGTGGCAGGCGGGGCAGGTCTAGCTCGCCTTCGACCGTATGCAGGTCGGTTCGGCATACGCCACAGGCCCTAACCCGCACCAAAATTTGACCGCGGTCAATTTTTGGTGTAGGAACCTCGCACAACTGCAAGGGCTGCTGGGGAATCGGTTTGGGTGCATGCAAGACCTGGGCCAACATAACCTGCCTCCGTCAGGCGCTTGAACGGCATAAGGTTATCGCAGAAATTGACCATGGTCACTTTTATGGCAGAACTAGACGTACATCAAAGGCCAAAACCCGGCTTTTTTCTATTGTAGCAGGTTCGGTCGTGAAGGCGAAGTTGGCATCGCCCGGAGCAGGCCATCATGCGGCCGCTGGTCATGGCCGTGGGCCCGCTTCGCCATTTGCCCGCGCATCGTGTACCATGCCGCCATACGCTCCCTGACCTGGGTTCCTTTGTCCGTAACATCTCCATGCGCCGCTCTTTCGATGTCCTGCTTCTTTTTCTGCTCATTACGGCCCGGCTCCGCATCAACAGCTTTGCCGAGGCCGGCCTGTTCGAGCATTTTGCCAACGTCATCCGCCATCCCTGGGTGGGTGGTTGGCTCTCGCCGACGGCCGTAAACGCCTTCGGCCCCTGGTTCGGCGACCCCATTTTTCTCTTGTTGGCCGCCATCAGCCTGCTGGCCATGCTTCTGTATGCGCTGGTGGACCTGCTCGAGGAGCGCTGGGGGATGGAAACGAGCTATCGGCTGAAGATGAGCCTGCTTTGGGTGGTCCTGGCGGCGCTGCTTTTCCTGCCCACCCTCAAACTGGTTCTGCTCCGCCACGACAACCTTCCCCACTCCTACAGCCACGACGGCGGCGTCATCCAGACCGAGATCGCTATCGACTATTTCGTCAACGGCCGCAACCCCTATCGCGAGAGCTATGCGCAAAGCCCCATGGCCGAGTGGGGCTTTCCCGAATTTCGCACCGCGCTCGAGCACTACCCTTACTTACCGGCCACGTTTGTCCTTTCGGCGCCGATGCAGGTCCTGTCGCGCCGTCTTATCGGCTGGTACGACCAGCGTTTCACCTACCTGGTGCTCATGGTCCTTACCCTGGTGCTGGTTCCGGGCATCGTGAACAGGCATCGGCAGAAGGGGTTGCTCCTGACCATGCTCATCGGCCTCAATCCGATCATGGGCCTCGATGTCGTCTTCGGCCAAAACGACAGCTTCGTCCTGGCATGGGTGGTGGCAGGGCTGTGGTGTCTGCGGCACGGTCGGCCGGGATGGAGCGCGCTCTGTCTGGGTCTGGCCTGCGCCAGCAAACCTACAGCCTGGTTTCTGGTCCCGTTCTGGGGAGTGGCGCTCCTGGCCGATCGTTCTCTCGGCTGGAGCGATCTGCCTGCCCGCCTGTGGTTGCTCCTGCGCCGGAGCTGGCCCGCCATCCTCGTTTTCTCAGCCTTCGTGGTCCCTTATCTCATCTGGGACGCCGATGCCTTCATCGACGATGTCTGGCGCTGGGCGGCCGGGACCGGTGCCAGTCCCTATCAAATTTGGGGATGGGGTTTTGCCAACTTTATCCTCGCCACCGGTTCTCTGCCCGACCGGTTTGCCTACTGGCCCTTCTGGGTGCCGGAGTTGATCGTGGGCCTGCCATTGCTCCTTTACCTGCTGCATCGGCAACTGCAAGGGAACACGCCCGGCCACGCCCTCTGGCACGGGGCTTTGCTTCTGTTCGCCTTTGCCTATTTCTCGCGGTTTTTGAACGAAAACTACCTGGGCTTCCTGCTGGCCCTGTTGGCGTTGGGCTATTTCGCCGGGGATGACGAGAAGCATTGAGCGCCTGTTGCGTTTTCGGGCGGTGCGAAAAGCGTCGTGCGTCCCGGAGGTGTTGCCCGCACACAAAAAAGAGCGCCGGCCGCTCGCCTCGACCGACGCTCAACACCGTTCGAGAGGCATTGGGGATACCCTCATCGCCGCTCTCGCTCTACTTGCCTCTCACTATTTCTATAACAAAAACGACCGTTTTTTTAGTGGTCGCGCGCGAAAATTTTCGATTATTTTTCGACCTCCGCCGGTCGTACCCACAAATGATGCCCCTCCCGGCGAGTGATGACGACACGGCTGCCGACCTCGATAGGTCCTCCTTCGGCCGTAGCCTGCCAGAGCGTCCCCCAAGCCAGGACCATGCCCTCGGGATCGAGGCGGGTACGGGCAACGGCCAGGCTGCGCCGCAACGCCTCGTCGCCGCTGACGCTGGGCTGGCGTTGGGTTTGGATGACCAGACGCAGAGCAACGGCGACGAACAGGCCCATGGCCGCAGCCAGACCGATAATCGCCGCCCAAGGAATCGGATAGTATGGCGTGTTGAACAGCATGGCCGTTCCGATAACGAACGAGGCCAAACCGGCTACGGTCAAAATACCCCCGGAATGGGCTTTCAATTCGACGGCAAACAGGGCAAAAGCTACGAGGATAAAGGCCAGACCGGCCCAGTTGGCCTCCAAAGTCCCCAAGGCGTAGAAGGCCAACAGGAGCGCAATGATGCCGATGGCGCCGGCCACATAACCGCCCGGCGCGCTCAACTCATAAAGGAGGGCATTCAGGCCCAGGGTCAGCAAAATGGCCGCCACCACCGGATTGCTCAATACCGCCAGGAACTGTTCGAAGAAATTCGAGCTAAACTCGACCGGCCTGGCCCCGGCGAGATGGAGCATCCGCTCTCCCTCCGGCATCATCACTTTGGTCCCATCGAGTTGGGTGAACAAATCCTCGAGGTCGGTGGCAATGACATCGATGGCGCCGATGTCCAGGGCCTCTTTGGCCGTTGAGGCCTTGGCCACCGTTACCGTTTCGGCCGCCCACTGGGCGACCTTTTCGCCACGGCGGGCTGCCAGGGAACGGGCCATAGCCGCTACGGCCTGTTCCGCCTTAGCCTGAGCCGTCTCCGGCAACTCCTCGCCGCTCACGGCTACCGGACTGGCGGCGCCGATCATCGTTTCCGGCGCCATGGCCGCCGCATGGCCGGCCAGGGTAATCAACGTCCCCGCCGAAGCGGCCCATGCCCGCGACGGCGAGATATAGACAATAACCGGCACCGGCGATTGTTCGATGGCCTGCACAATACGCCGGGTGATATCCACCGAACCGCCCGGTGTATCGAGGGCGAAGACCACGGCCTCGGCCCCCATGGCCTCGGCTTCACGCAGCCCGCGTTCGAGATAGGCGAGCATGGCCGGCGTGACCGGTCCCGAAAAGCGCAGCACCAGCACCTGGCGTGCTTCTTCGGCAGTGACCGGGGTCGTCTGGCCGATCACAAGTCCGATGAACAGACACAACCACAACCAAAGCAGCAGGAATTTTTTCATGGTCGACCTGAGGGCAAGCCTCGTGGAGCGAAGGAAAGACGGCGAGACATCCCGCTCCCTATTGTACCAGAAATGGCCTCATACGTGACAGGATGGCTTCCAAAGTTCCTAAAAAAGGGGCCACCTCTTGGGAATAAGCTGGGGAAAACCGGCAGATAGCATGGGCAAAATCATCGTGGAACGGTGGAAAACAGGGAAAGCAACGACGAAGTCCCGGGGATACCCCAACTCCTTGCCCCTGACTACATCTTGGGGTTGCGGTTTCCGGCGCCTACAAGCTCTGGCCGGTCTCGTCTGCTGTGGTGGTGGAGCGATAGTTGGGCTGGGGAAAACGTTGCCCACCGTTTTCCCCAGCGCTACGGTGCCATCCACCCCTACCGCTTGAAGGCCAAGGTGCGATGACCCCTATATCTGGTCACTCCGCAGGGGGCTGTGGCCGGTTATCCACATACCCGACATCGCTACGAAGACGACGAGATAAAGAGACATACCAACACGGGGATATCCTGCTTTGAAGCTAACGCGTCCCGGCGCGCGGATTACTTTTAATTTTATTATGTCTAACTCATACCTTGACAACCAGAGGTCCATCGTGTATAGTAAGGATGGTTACGCACCCCAAGGAATGAGTAAACCGCCAAAACTCGCTCACCTTATCTGTCAAGCAACGCCACTTATGTTTTGCATAAACGCAAAACATAAGAAGGCTAAGCGGGGCAAATGATAAGAAGCGAGAAGAGAGCGCAAAAGCCTGGCAACATACCAAAGATTTCCATCTGCGGTATCCGGGATGTGGGACTGAAAGTCTCCAAAAGGCGCTCTAGAAGGGGAAACGGTGAAAGTTCCTTGGGGTCGTAACATTTTTTGCGGGGTATCATGGGGCAAATGGCCGGGGATATGCCGAGCAGGATGGGTTTGGCGACGCTTTGGCGCCGTTGCCTCGCTGGTGGTGTGAGAGCAGACAAAACGGGGCAAACTTGTGTCCGTGTCTGGGACCGGGAGCTGGCGGCATGTCGTGGCATGGGGCCGGTCTGGAGGGGGGCGGTATCCTGATCTACGCCCTGTTCCCCTGACGATATGGGAGGGTTTCATCCCTTGTCGGTCTTTCATCCCTTGTCGGTCTTTGTTTGGCAATCCGTCGGCGCTTGACATACAATAGCACTGGCCGTGCCTTGGCGCGGCCCATTTTCTGTCAGGAGCATGATAAACCCATGATCGGCGTCGAAGAACTCCGTAAGGGCGTTGTCTTTGAACTCGACAACGAGTTGTATCGCGTGCTTGAGTACGAACACCGCAAGATGGGGCGCGGTAGTGCCACCATCCGTGTCAAGGCGCGCAATTTGCGCACAGGCGCTACCGTGGAAAAGACGTTCCCCAGCGGCAATCGGGTGCAGGATGTGCGACTGGACCATGCCACCGTCCAGTACCTGTATCACGATGAGCAGTTTTATTACTTTATGGATAATGAGACCTTCGAGCAGACCATGTTGCGGGCCGAGCAGCTCGGTGATGCGGTCAACTATCTGGTTGACGGGATGAACATCGAGCTGGAAACCTACAAAGGTGAACCTATCAGCATCGAGCTGCCCACCACGGTGGATATGGAAGTGGTGGAGGCCGAGCCCGGCTACGCCGGGGATACGGCCACCAACCCCTACAAATGGTGCAAGACCCAAACCGGTCTACGGGTGCAGGTCCCCCTTTTCGTCGAGGTCGGCGATCGCATCCGCGTCAATACCGAGACCGGGGCCTATGTCACCCGGCTATAAGGTCTCCGACCAGGGTCGGAGACCTGCAGCCAGGGTTATGCGCTCTTTGACAGACCCTTGGCCGTGTGCTAGACTTCGCCTTCGCATTTGCGTAACCCGATAAGTCCTGGATCTCATCCAGAGGGGGCGAGGGACCGGCCCGTTGACCCCCCGGCAACCTTCCAACGTCCTTTTTCCGTTGTGAACGGTGCCAATTCCGGCAGGTGGCGCCAACACCTGAAAGATGAGGGCGAATGACCAGGTCGTTCGCAAAACCGATTTGCTTCCCCTCATGCGCGCCCACCCCGGCGCGCATTTTTGATCATCCCCTTTGTACCTTCTGGAAAAGCCTATGAACGACCGTACCGTCTGGTGGGAAGCCGGCCGAGTGCGCATGATCGACCAGCGCCAACTGCCGCTCGCTTATGTCCTCGCCGATTTCGATACCGTTCCCGGTGTGGCCTTTGCCATCAAGGATATGGTCGTGCGCGGGGCGCCGGCCATCGGCGCCACGGCCGCCTACGGCATGGCGCTGGCCGCCCATCACAGCCGGGCCGTGACAGCAACGGCGTTGCTGGACGAACTGCGTCAGGCCAAAGCTATCCTCGATGCCGCCCGCCCCACGGCCGTGAATTTGAGCTGGGCCACCACGCGGCTGCTGAACCTGGCCGAACGTCTGGCTGCCAACGGTGCCGGGGTGACGGCCATCCGGCAGGCTCTGTTGGAGGAGGCCCAACGCCTGGCCGATGAGGATGTCGAGATCAATCGTCGCATGGGCCGCCACGGCGCTGCCGTCATCCCCCAAAACGCCAACATCCTGCACCATTGCAACACCGGTTCGTTGGCCACGGTGGGATACGGAACGGCCCTGGGCGTCATTCGTGCCGCCCATGAAGCGGGTAAAAACGTCCATGTGTGGGTGGACGAAACGCGGCCGCGTCTCCAGGGCGCCCGTCTGACGGCATGGGAGCTGATGCGGGATGGCATTCCCATGCATTTGATCGCCGACAACGCCGCCGGACTGCTTATGCGGCAGGGCAGGGTGGATGTCGTCCTCTTCGGCGCCGATCGCGTGGCCGCCAACGGCGATGTGGCCAATAAGATCGGCAGTTATAAACTGGCCGTGTTGGCCAAAGAGAACGGCATTCCCTGCTATGCCGTTGTCCCTACCTCGACCATTGACCTCAGCCTGCCCGACGGTGACCACATCCCCATCGAAGAACGCGGATGGGAGGAGATCGTGATGATCGGTGATACCCAAATCGCACCGGATGATGTGCCGGTTTACAATCCCGCCTTCGATGTGACACCCCATCGTTATTTCACCGGCATCATCACCGAAGAGGGGATCTGCTATCCGCCCTTCACCGAGAGCCTGCGCCGGGCCAAAGAGGCCGCCGAGGCCCGCATTCATCAGGCGCAGCGGCAGGCGTCCTGAGGCTTTGCTTCCCGCCCCTGTTATGCCCATTCGCCTGGTCATCCTCGACGTGGACGGCGTTATCAAAGAAGAGCCGGATCCCTATACGCTGCTCCATCGGCATTTCGGCACCGAAGCCGAAGGCGCCCGCTATTTGGCCGCTTTTTTGGCCGGCGCGATCGATTACGAACGGTTTGCCCAACTCGATGCCGGTGCCTGGCGAGGGCGCAGCGTGGCCGAAGCCAGGGCCGTTTTGCGGCGTAACCCCTATGTGGCCGGCGCCCACGAACTCGCCGCCGGCCTGCATCGTCGTGGCATTCCCTTCATCCTGCTCAGCTCCGGCTTCGATCTCCATGTGGACGATGTGGCCGCCGACCTGGGTGCTGCCGAGGCCCATTGCAACCTCCTGCATCATGACGGTGAGCGGCTTTTGGGCACGATGACCGTGCGCGTGCCCTGGGGTGGAAAAGGGCCCATCGTGGAGACCATCCTCCGTTGCTGGCGCGTTGACCCCGCCGAATGCCTCAGCGTCGGCGATAGCACTGCCGATATACCGACCTTCCGCCAGGTGGGTTATGGTGTGGCCGTGCGCCCACGCCATCCCGACGTGGTTCAGGCGGCAGCCCTGACCCTGCCCGATCTCCAGGGATTGCTCGCTTTTGTAGACCGTTGCCCCTAGCCTGTCTCCTTTTCCTATGGCCATCGTCGTCACCGGTTCCATTGCCTGGGATTACCTGATGCGGTTTCCCGGCTATTTTCGTGAGCATATCTTTGCCAATCCCAATCGTAAACTGTCCGTGAGCTTTCTGGTGGACAGCAAGGAGCGCCACCGGGGCGGTTGTGCGCCCAACATTGCCTATAGCCTGGCTTTGCTGGGGGATCGGCCCCGGCTGATGGGCACGGCCGGCGCCGATTTTGCCGAATATCGGGAATGGCTGGAGAAGATGGGCGTGGATACCTCGCTCACAGTCGTCTACGAGGATGAATTCACGGCTACTTTTACGGTCATGACCGACCTCGAACATAATCAGATCGCCTCGTTTCACACCGGCGCCATGGCCCGCGCCCGCGAGCTGAGCTTCTACGATCTGCCCCGCGATGACATCGAATGGGTCATCATCTCGCCCAACGACCCGGTGGCCATGCGCAAGTACGCCTGTGAATGCCGCGCGTTGGGCATCCGTTTCGTCTACGATCCCAGCCAGCAGCTGGCCCGCATTGACCGGGATGAATTCATGGCCGGCTTAGAGGGGGCCGAAGTCCTCACCGTCAATGACTACGAGCTGGAGATGGCCAAAAAGCTGAGCGGATTGGACGAAAAGGGGCTTTTGCACCATGTGGGCAATGTGGTGGTCACCCAAGGGGCAGATGGGGCCACCGTTTTCACCCGCGCGGGCGAGGTCATCCACGTGCCGGCGGCCCGGGCCGAGGCCGTGGTCGAGCCGACCGGTGTGGGCGATGCCTTTCGGGCCGGTCTCCTGTGGGGATTGGCCCACGGCTGCGATTGGCCGACCACCTTGCGGCTGGCCAATGTCGCCGCCGTCTATGTCATCGAGCATGTCGGTACCCAAAACCATTACTATACCCCCCTTGACTTTGTCCGCCGCTATCGTCAGAACTACGGCGATGACCCCGTCCTGGCCCGGCTATTGGCCGGGCGACGGGCTTGACCCTTTCGTTTCATTCTCTCAGCGGATTCCTATGACCCTCCCTCGTCAACACTACGATATCAAAGACATCAACCTGGCCGAGCGGGGCCGCTTTCGCATGGAGTGGGCTGCCCGCGAGATGCCGGTGCTGCGCCTGTTGGAAAAGCGCTTTGCCCAGGAACGCCCGTTGGAGGGCATTCGCCTGGCTGCCTGTCTGCATATCACGGCCGAGACGGCCAACCTGGCCCGTGTGCTCCAGGCCGGTGGGGCCGAAGTGGTCCTGGCGGCTTCCAATCCCCTTTCGACGCAGGATGATATCGCTGCGGCTCTGGTTTCGCACTTTGAGATCCCGGTCTTTGCCATTAAGGGCGAAGACAACGCCACCTACTATCGGCACCTCCATGCCGCCCTTGACTTCAAGCCTCACATCACCATGGATGACGGCATGGACCTGCTGGCGACCCTGCACAAAGAGCGCCGGGAGCTGCTGGACAACGTCATCGGCGGCACCGAGGAGACCACCACCGGCGTTATCCGCCTCAAGGCCATGGCGGCCCAGGGCGCGCTGGCCTATCCGGTCATTGCCGTCAACGATGCCATGACCAAGCATTTCTTCGACAACCGCTACGGCACCGGACAGAGCACCATGGATGGCGTCATCCGCGCCACGAATGTGCTCATCGCCGGTAAAACCGTGGTCGTGGCCGGTTATGGTTGGTGCAGCCGTGGTATCGCCATGCGCGCGGCCGGTTTGGGCGCCAATGTCATCGTCACCGAGGTGGATCCGCTCAAGGCTCTGGAGGCCGTCATGGACGGCTATCGCGTCCTGCCTATGCAGAAGGCGGCCCAAGAAGGGGATATCTTCATCACGGCCACCGGGGATATCAACGTCATCGATCGCCCCCATCTGGAGGTGATGAAGGACGGCGCCATCCTGGCCAATTCCGGCCATTTCAACGTCGAGATCAACATCCCGGCCCTGGAGTCCATGGCCGTGACCGTCACCCGGGTGCGGGATTTCCTGGACGAATATCGGCTGGCCGATGGGCGGCGGCTTTATCTCATCGGCGAGGGCCGCCTGGTGAATCTGGCGGCGGCCGAAGGCCATCCCAGCGCCGTCATGGACATGAGCTTTGCCAATCAGGCCCTGTGCGCGGCTTACATGCGTCAGCACGCCCGCGAACTGGCCAATACGGTCTATCCGGTACCGGAGGCCATTGACAAAGAAGTCGCCCGGCTCAAGCTCAGCGCCATGGGCATTACCATTGATACCCTGACCCCCGAACAAGAGCGCTATCTCCAATCCTGGCAGGAAGGCACATGAACCGCCATGGTCTGGCCTTTCCTCCGGTCGGTAGTGGTTCCCTTTTCCCTTTCACCCTCCCACAGGTTGCCATGAGTACCACCTTCATGCGTTCGCCCAAGCTCTTCTTCACCAGCGAGTCGGTGACGGAAGGGCATCCCGATAAAATGTGCGACCAAATCAGCGATGCCGTGCTGGATGCCTGCCTGGCCCAGGATCCCTACGCTCGTGTGGCCTGCGAAGCCGCCACCAAGACCGGCTTTGTCATGCTCCTGGGCGAAATCACCACCACGGCCGTGGTCAATTTCGATCAGCTGGTGCGCCAGACCATCCGCGAGATCGGCTACACCTGCAGCGCTTATGGCTTCGACGCCGACACCTGCGCCGTCCAATCGGCCATTGCCGCCCAATCGCCCGACATCGCCATGGGGGTGGATAGGGCGCTGGAAGCCAAGGAGGGGCGGATGAGGGATGCCGAAATCGATCTCATCGGCGCCGGCGACCAGGGGATGATGGTGGGCTTTGCCTGCGACGAAACGCCCGAACTCATGCCCCTCAGCATCAGCCTGGCCCATCGTCTGACCCGCCGGCTGGCAGAAGTGCGCAAAACCGGTATCCTGCCCTATCTGCGGCCGGACGGCAAGGCTCAGGTTACGGTGGAGTACAGCTATGGTCGGCCCCAGCGGGTGGATACGGTCCTGGTTTCGGCCCAACATGCACCTGAAATCGAACAAAAGCAAATCCGGGCCGATATCATCGAACACGTGATCGAGCCGGTTTTGGGTCATTGGATGAACGGCTCGACCAAAATTTTCGTCAATCCCACCGGGCGCTTTGTGTTGGGCGGGCCGTTGGGGGATGCCGGCCTGACCGGCCGTAAAATCATCGTGGATACCTACGGCGGCGTCGGCCGGCATGGTGGCGGTGCTTTTTCGGGCAAAGACCCCACCAAGGTGGACCGCTCCGGCGCCTACGCTGCCCGCTGGGTGGCCAAGAACATCGTCGCCGCCGGTCTGGCCGATCGTTGCGAGATCCAGATTTCCTACGCCATCGGCGTGGCCGAGCCCCTGAGCATCAGCATCGAGACCTTCGGCACCGGCAAGGTGGATGACGCCCTCATCGAGCGGCTTGTGCGGGAGCATTTCGACTTGCGGCCGGGCGCCATCATCCGCGATCTCAATTTGCGGCGGCCTATCTATCGCCAGACGGCCGTCTACGGTCATTTTGGCCGCACCGATATTGACCTGCCCTGGGAGCACACCGACAAGGCTGCCGAGCTGCGTCGGGCCGCCGGGTTGGAAGGACCGCCCCCGCGCGCGTAAAAGCATGCCGGCTCTGTCCCAGGAGCGGGTGCCAAAACGCCCTTTGCTTCGTTGGCTTTGTTTTCCATTCGCGGCGAGCAGACGCCTATGAGCACAAGCAAAGTCCGCACCATCGCCGTGCTCACCAGTGGCGGCGATGCCCCGGGGATGAATGCCGCCGTGCGCGCCGTGGTGCGCATGGCCCTGCACCACGGCCTGCAGGTGTACGGCATTCGCAACGGCTGGCAGGGCGCCGTCGAAGGCGGTCAGGCCATCGCAGCCCTGGACTGGTGGTCGGTGGGCGGCATCCTGCAAAAAGGTGGAACCCTCTTGGGTACGGCCCGCTCGCAGGAGTTTCGCAGCCGTGAAGGCCGACGCAAGGCGGCGGTCCATCTCTATCGCCATGGCATCGACGGCCTTGTGGTCATCGGTGGCGACGGCTCGCTGACCGGTGCCCGCATCCTGGCCGAAGAATGGCCCGACCTGTTGCGCGAGGCGGCGACGGCGGGGGAGATCCCCTTGCCTGCCGACGCCCGCCCCACCCTGGCCGTGGTCGGCCTGCCCGGGTCCATTGACAATGACACCTATGGCACCGACATGTCCATCGGCGCCGATACGGCTCTACACCGCATCGTCGAGGCTGCCGATCAGCTCGTCAGCACGGCTTCGGCCCATCAGCGCACCTTTGTTCTGGAGGTCATGGGCCGCCATTGCGGCTATCTGGCCCTGGCCGGCGGGCTGGCATCCGGCGCCCATTGGATCATCATCCCCGAAGAAGAGCTGAAGCCCCGCTGGCACCAGGAGATGGTGGCTTCCCTGCGTCGTGGTCGTGAAGCCGGGCGCAAACATGCCATCGTTATCCAGGCCGAAGGCGCCCGTCATCCCGATGGTTTACCCCTTTCGGCCGCCACCGTCAGCGACATCCTGACCCGGCAGTTGGGCGCCGAAACCCGTGTGACCGTGCTTGGCCATGTCCAACGCGGGGGGGCGCCCAGCGCCTACGATCGCATCCTGGCCACCCGTTTGGGCGCAGCCGCCGTGGAAGACCTCATGCGCTACGGCGCCGACCTGCCCCCGCGCTTTCTGGGCATCATCAACAACGAGGTCCATAGCACGCCTCTGGTGGAGGTGGTCGAAAAAAGCCAGGCGGTAGCCAGGTGCATTGATGCCGGCGATTATGAGACCGCCCTCACCCTGCGCGGCCCCAGTTTCCGGGATCAGTTGAGTTTGTTGCGGTTGCTGACCGAGGTGGCCCCGAAGGAGGATACCCACGCCGGTGCCATCCTGGTCGTGACGGCGGGGCACGATGCTCCGGGTATGAATGCCTGTGTGCGGGTGGTGACACGCGTGGCCTGCGACCACGGCTATCGCGTTCTCGGTGCTCAGTACGGTCTGGAAGGCCTTTTGCGCGGGGATCTCATCGAGTTGGCGTGGATGTCGGTAAGCGGTTGGGCCGCGCGCGGGGGGTCCGAGCTGGGAGCCGGGCGCTATCTGCTGCAACCCGGCGACCTGGACAGGCTGGCCGGGGTCCTGCAAAACCACGCCATCACGGCCATGATTCTCATCGGCGGTATGGATGCCTATCAAAACGCCGAAGTCATGGCGGCTCATGTCCAGCGCTATCCGGCCTTGCAGATCCCCGTCCTTGTGGTCCCGGCCAGTATCAACAACAACCTGCCCGGCACCGATTTCGCCATCGGCGCCGATACCGCTCTCAACAACATCATCGCCGCCATTGATAAGGTCAAGGACACGGCCGGCGCCAACAAACGGGCCTATGTCATCGAGGTGATGGGCTACGATTGCGGCTATTTGGCCCTGATGGCGGCGCTGGCGAGTGGCGCCGAACAGGTCTATCTGCCCGAAGAAGGGGTGAGCTTGTCGCGACTGGCCGCCGATGCCGAACGCCTGCGGCGGGATTTTCAGGCGGGCAAACGTCTGGCCATCCTCATCTACAACGAACGGGCCTCGCCCGCCTACACCACCGAGATGATCCGCCGTATTCTCGATGCCGAGGGCGATGACCTGTTCGATGTCCGTTCGGTGACCCTGGGCCATGTGCAGCGAGGCGGTTCGCCCTCACCCTTCGACCGTATCCTGGCCGCGCGATTGGGCAAGGCGGCCGTCGAGACTTTGTTGACCGCGGCCGGTCAGGCCGGTTTTCGCACCATCGGTCTGCGCGGCAAACACATCGTCACCACCGACCTGAGCGAGGCCATGGCCGAAATCGCCTGGCCGGCGGAACGGCCGCATCAGGCCTGGTTCATGGCCCTGCGTGACCTGGCGCGCATTCTGTAAACCCTTGATTCAGGGCTCCGGGATAATCTGTCCCACCCATTTGACCTGTTTGAGCGCGTCGTCGGTCTCGCCGGGCACGATCAACCGCACCAGACCTTCCCGGCGGGTCAGGGGGCGGCCGTTTACGGCATAGGCCAGCAAAACCGGCTCCTCGCGTACCTCGGCTGCCGACAACCGGGTGCCGAACCCGTCACCGCTGAGGACGACGACGGCCGACCAGGTTGTGCCGGCGGGCAGATGGGCTGCTAACAGGTCGCGCAACAGAACGCCGCCAAAGGTGAACGGCCCGGAAGTGCCGTGGCCGGTACTGACGATGTAGCAACCGGGTACGGCGACGGCGGGTAGCGCCTGCAGATCGGCCACGGTCAGCCGGATGGTGTTGCCATCGGGACGATGGAGGAGAAAGGCGGGATCGTCCGAGGGCGGAAAGGGATTGGGATCGTGGCGATGCGGGGGGACGAAGGCGTTCATAGAGTAGGGCCGGGCCTCAATCGACGATTTCCAGCGGTACCGGTTCCACCGCTACAACCCGCAGGTGGACCTGGTTCGTTCCCTCGATCTGATAGACGACGTAATGAGCCAGGCCCGGGATCAGTCCGACATCGTGCAAACCGGGCGGTGGCGGTGTATCGGCCGGGAGATAAAAGCCAAAACGTCCGGGGCGGGTTTGATAGAAAGGCAGCTCGCGGCGCAACCGGGCCAGGTCAGCCTTATCGGTCACCTCCCGCAACCGAAAACCCCGGATCACAGGATGGGCTTCATCTTGCAGCGAGCAGATGAGATAGACGGCATCGGGATAGTAGGCCTGGTAGGCATCGGAAGCCGAGGGATAGGCTGGATCGGCGGGATGGCTGTGGTAGATGCCGATCATGGTCTCGCCCTCGTCTTCCCATTGGACCTGGGCCAGCAAGGCCGTGCTCTCGACTTCGTAGTCGGTGATGGGGTTGGCAGCCACGTTGCGGGCCCGGCGTATGCCGGTCACCCGACCATCGCGACCGCGCAAGAGCCCACACACTTCTTCCGGTTTGCCGGCGCGGGCATGGGCGATGATGGCGTCGTAAATGGCACGGGGAATCTGAAGGGCTGCAACAGGCTCGGACATAGCGCTACCCCTGCAGGAATGGGTTGGTACGACGTTCGCGGCCGACGGTCGTAAAGGGTCCGTGGCCGGGATAAAGGGTGTAATCGTCGGGCAGGCTCAGGATTTGCCGTCGGATCGAGGCGATGAGCAACGGATAGCTACAACCGGGGAAATCGGTGCGACCGATGCTGCCGGCGAAGACCGTATCGCCCACCCAGGCCCGGCGCCCGGCATGGTCGACGAAGATGACCGAACCGGGCGAATGTCCGGGCACATGCCGGAGTTCCAGCAGCATTTCGCCCAGTTGCAAGGTACCCGGGGTTTCCAGATAACCGTCCACGGCCGGTGGCGGTCCCCAGTGCAAGCCCAGCCAGGTTTGTGCGGCAGCCGGCGCCCAGGCCAGCACGGGCAGCTCATCGCGATGCAGATGGAAGGTCGCACCCGTAGCAGCCCGGACTGCCGGAACCGCCAACACATGGTCGAAGTGGGCATGGGTGTTGAGGATCCGGGTGATACGGGCACCCGTCCGCCGGATCAGGTCGAGGATGTCTTCGGCGTCATCGCCGGGGTCGATCAACCAGCCTTCACCGCTGGCGTCATCGTGGAGCAGAAAGCAATTGACCTCAAGGGGGCCGACGATAAGATGGTGTAAGTGGATGGACATGGCCGTAGCAAAGGGGGGTGAAAGCCGGGAACTGCTTTTGATTATCGGCCTTTTGGCCCCGGTTGTCCACCGTTCAATAGCGCAGGGGCGGATCGAGGCGGATCGGTTTGCCCAGGGCATGGCCGTCCGGCGTCAGGAGTTGCAGTTCGAGGCTGTGCCATCGCCCCGTAGCCAGCTCCGGCGGCAAGACGACGGTGTGTTCGCCCCGCCAGGGCAATCCGGGCGGCCATTGCGAGGTAGGGAAGGCCGGGCCGGCCGGCGGAAAACGGCCCAGAACACGGCCGTCCAGGCGGAATTCGACCTGATAATCGCCGTCGGGGGGGATAGCGGCCTGCCAGAAGGTGGTGAGATGGAGCCGATCGCCCGGCTGCAAGGGCGTATCGGGGGCATGGCCGAAGTCCTGTTTGAAGCGATGATGGCCGAGGAAGGTGAAAGGCCCACGTCGTACCTCCTGCCGATAGCGGATGGGCAGGACGGCCGCGGGCGGCGCTGCCCGGGGCGAAACCACCGTCACAGCGCCCAAGAGGAGGTGGTCGGCAGCGCCGGCAGGACCGGACACCGGGAGACGGCGGCCGAGGGCGGGGTCATACACGGCCAGGATGAGCCGGTAGGTGCCGGGTGGGGTGGCCAGCGGGATGGGCAGGCCGTAGGGGTCGGTCACCGGTTGGCCCGGCGTCCAGGTCGTTGTGGGACGGGTGCCGCCGACGGGTTCACCGTCCACCTGCGCCAGGACCTGGTCGTGCGGATCGAGGATTTGCAGGGTGACTTTGTAGGCCGTGCTCAGGGGCCGGGTGGCCTGCCATTGCAGTTGCACCCGCACGATATCGCCGGAAGCCGATGGCGAGTCGTCACGGCCGACGGCCAGCAAAAGGATGGCATCCCCGAAGGATACCGGGGGCGTCAGGGGGACCATGGCCGGCGGCGCGCCGGCAGCATAGGCTACAAAACGGAGGTTGCCCACCCAGGCATCCCAGGCTTTGAAGGCCCGTGTGGCCAACGTCCCCTCGATCAACCCGGCAGGATCGGCCTGGGCGACGGCCCAGTAGACGGCATAGATACGTTTGTGGTGGCTGAGGATGGTCTCCAGGCGGGCCAGGGTATCGTCCGGGTCGAGAGGCCGCGTCGTCGGTAGCGGATAGACCGGGGCCGAACCGTGGTCATAGCGGCCGAAGGCGTCGTTCTGACCGGGCGCCGTGAGGATGACGGCATCCTCGGGGCCGGCCACACTGCGCAGGTAGGCGGCGATGCCGCGGTAGTCGTCGCGGGCGACGGTGGGGTCGTGGTAGTAACGGTCGAGGACGGACACGGCTGCCAGCACGAGGAGGGCCAGACCGGCCGCGGTCGTGCTCAAGGCCGACCAGCGTCCCCAACGAGCGGCAAGTCGGCGGTGCAGGTCATCCAGCCCCAGCGCCAGCAGAAGCAGATAGGCCGGCGCGGCCATAAGCAAAAATTTGAACAGGACCGGGCTAAAGAGGTTGAAAGTCACCATGACCGCCAACGGCGCCAGCAGCCACGCCCAGGCCAGGAGGAGTACAGGCCGATGGCGAAGATCATGAACGGCGGCGGGCAACGTCATCGCCACCAGGACAAGGCCGAGTCCTGCTGCCGGCCACAACAGGCCCGGCAGGGGAGGACAGGGAATGGGACCGCACAGGAAAAGCCGCACGGTTTCGGCCAGGGCCGGTCCGATCGTGAGCGCAGTCGGGGGAGCCGGCCAGGTGCCGAGCTGCCGCACGGCAACGGGCAGCCAGGGCAGAAAGGCCAACCCTGCCGTCACCTGCAGACCGACCCACACGGCGAGGGACCCGTAGACGCGGGGACGCTTTGACCACCACCACAGCCCCCAAACCAGGTTGAGGGCCAGCAGATGGATGGGAAAGGCGTAATGGGTGTAGAGGCCGAGGACGGCGCTGCCCAGGTAAAGCGCCGCCGGCCGACGGTCTCCGCCTGTTTCCGGCCACAGCAGCAAGGCCCAGGCGCCGAGGACCGCCAGCAACGCCACCAACTCGTACATACGCGCTTCCTGGCTATAGTACACCAGGAAGGGGTTGACCGCGGCCAGCAGGGCGGCCATAAGGCCTGTCCGCCGCCCCTGCCGGGGCGCGACCAGGCGATAAAGCGCTGCTACCAGAACCAGTCCTGCCAGGGCCGAGAAGCTGCGGGCGCCGAACTCGCTCAGGCCGACCAGCCGGCCCCAGGCCGCCAGCGCCAGGTAATAGGCCGGGGGGTGGATATCGGCGGCCGCAGCGGCGGCAATGGCCGTCGGTGTGCGGGTGGCCAGCACGACCGAATTACCCTCATCGGCCCAGAAGCTCTGGCCATCCAGGGCATAGAAGCGCAGCCCTGCCGCCAACAGCAGGATGGCTACCAGCACAACCGAACGCGAGGGAGGTTGGCGCATGGGTACGAAAACGTGGGCTATTGTACTCCCGACCGGTCGGGACCCTGCAAGCCGAGATGCCGGAATCGGTCGGACGCAGGGAGGCATCGGCGATTTGACAACCCTCGCCGACCCCCGGTAAGGTGGGGTTACAACCGTTCTCTCCTGTCCATGCCTTCTCCATTCCTGCGTCCTATGTTGCCCATTGTCGAATCCGTCCCCAATTTCTCCGAAGGTCGCCGGCCGGAGGTCATTCAGTCCATCGTCGCCGCTTATAGCAGCGTCAAAGGTGCTCGCGTTATCGACGTTTCCTCCGATTACGACCACAATCGCACCGTGGTCACCATGGTCGGCAGCCCTGAGGCCGTTAGCGAGGCTCTCTTTCGCGGCATCGCCAGGGCAGCCGAACTGATCGACATGAACGAACATGAAGGCGAACACCCCTGCATCGGCGCCACCGATGTGGTACCGTTCGTCCCCGTCAGCGGCATCACCATGGCAGCGTGTGTGGAACTGGCGCGACAGCTTGCGCGTCGCGTGGCCGAGGAATTGGGCATCCCCACCTATCTCTATGCCGAAGCGGCCACGCGGCCCGACCGCGTGGTCCTGGCCGATATCCGTCGCGGCAATTATGCCGGCCTCAAGGCCGATCTGGAGGCCGGCAACCGCGAACGGCGGCCCGATTTCGGTCCCGATCGTCTGGGACCGGCCGGCGCTACCGTTATCGGTGCCCGTCCTTTCCTCATTGCCTACAACATCTACCTGACCACCGATAACGTCGAAATTGCCAAAGCCATTGCCAAAGCCATCCGCCACTCCAGCGGCGGCATGCGCTATCTTCAAGCTATGGGCGTCCTGGTCGAAGGACGGGCGCAGGTCTCGATGAACTTTCTCGACTACACCAAGACCCCCCTGGCCCGTGTCACCGAACTCATCCGTCGGGAAGCTGCCCGTTACGGCGTAGGCATCCAAAGCGCCGAACTCGTCGGCCTCATCCCCCAGCAAGCCCTCATTGATGCTGCCCAATGGTATCTCCAGCTCGATAACCTGAAGCCGGAGAGCATCCTGGAATGGCATTTGCACCAGCCCTGACGGGCTGTCACAACATGCTTTGTAAAACGGTTGGTATCAACCCGTAATTTGAATTTTACTATATGGACGATTTCACCAGGGTATGTGATTTGTTTTGATCTATAACAGGAACAATCCGTTTAGACGTTTTAGAAATCGTAGGAATAGTAAACAACCGCGCCATGTTCCCGGGCATAGTCCTCGGCGTCGGCCTCGACTCGGTTCCAGATTGCGTTGGTCAGATGGGGCTGGGTGCATTTTGGGCAACCAAACCTTCCTGCATTGCTACGGTTCTGACGCTTCCACCGTGAGCGCGGTCAGGATGAGATGATCGGCCACGGGACGACCGGTTTCATCCCAGCGCCGGAGCCGCTCCCCTGTCGTCGGATGGTAGAGGCCGATTTCGAGCTGATAGACACCTGATGGCGTTTGCGGATCCAGGCGGATGCGATAGGGATCGGCGATGACTTCGCCGGTTCGCCAGGTGCTGGTCGGTCGCTCTCCGCCCACGGGCTCGTTGTCCTGCTGACCCCAGAGGAAATTGCCACGGGTGGCGTTATAACGCTCACCCAACACATGGGTGAAGACCTTGTACCGCCCGGCAATGGGGTGCCGGGCCTGCCAGTAAAGGGTCAGGACCACCGTCTCCCCCGGCCGCAGGGTGGTGCTTTCCAGGTCATAGCCCAGCAGTCGGATCCCCTGATCAAAATCAATCTGGAGGGGATGGTCGGGAAGGGCCCCGGCAGTTCCCGTAGAGGCTCGTCGCGGCCGCAGCGTCAGCGTGGTCAGGCGCACTTCGGCGCCTCCGGGAACGGCCAGGACGAGATCGGCCCGGCCCGGTGCTGCCTCGGCCGGGATAAGGAGGTCGACCTGCTGCCGCGTAGTTCCGGCCGGGATGGTCATCTCCGTGTGCCAGAGGGTGGTCTCCCGGCGCTGCAGGCTGATGGTCATCGTGACTCGCTGTGCGGCCTGCCAGTAGAGGAAGCAAGGGAGCAGATCGCCGGGCCGGACCGTGGTCAGGGCCAGGTCGTAGCCGGTCAGCATCAGGTCGTCGGCCATCGAGAGGGCCAATGGCACCTGGGGGCGCCTGTCGGGGTGCAGCTCTTGGGCCGTGGCCGCGCGCGCCGGTGTGCGGGCGTAGAAGCGAAGGGTGGTTTCCGGCAAGCGATGCTCGACCACAGCGCGGGCTCGTGCGGCCGTCCAGGCCTCCACCAGGCCGTCGGGGTCGCTCATGGCGGCATACGGCGTCAGCACCAGCCACAGGCCCTCGCTCTGTTCCCAGAGGGGCGCGAGAAAGGCTTCGGTTTGCTCCGGCGTCAGCCGCCAGGCGTGGGGCACACCCTGCCAGGTATCCGGGTAGTGGTAGGCAAAGAGCGGCCAATCCCGGTCGGTCACCAGCAGGACGGCATCCTCCGGACGCCGATAGACCTGCAGGGTGCGAGCAGCCGAGCGGTAGTCATCGGTGAGGACGCGGTCGGGGTAATAATCGGCCAAACCGACCCCGGCCACCAGCAGGAAAAGGGCAAGCAGACC
>Ga0197142_1000508_pt1 | contig 35745 bp, 31 predicted proteins | sample GBS60_MetaG_FD_148614 | JGI IMG/M metagenome (GOLD analysis project Ga0197142, IMG submission 148614) | Sediment microbial communities from Great Boiling Springs, Gerlach, Nevada, United States - GBS 60_MetaG | ecosystem: Environmental > Aquatic > Thermal springs > Hot (42-90C) > Sediment...
GCGCCGGCCCGTCGGGGTCAGCGCTTTGGGCGGGCGTCTCGGCTTTAGGCGTGAGCCCGTTGCCCGCCCTATGGACAGCCCTATCCTGCTGCTCTTGCCATGGCCAAGGGCAAATGTAGCACCAATTTGATTTAGCGAGAGCGCATTCGCAGCCAGAGAAAGAATCTCGGCTGGGCGAAGGCAATGCCTTTGCCCAGCTTTTTTGCCTTCTGACTTCGCCAGGCAGTAGCCTGCCGCACCTTGTCTCTTATCGGCAGGGCGGCGAATTGCTCCATGCTAGGCCAGCCAAGCGTCAACCTGTGTTTGCCATTCGGATGGATCACCGTGCCGATCTGCTCGTTTTGTGCTCCAGAACCGCCCGCCGGTGAGACCTTGAGCATCGGTCGGCATGCGCTGGATAGGCCGGTGAGGTGAAAAAAGTCCTATCAAACCATTGACGATTGGCCAAATACCTGTTAACATTCATTTATGCGGTACCGGCTGCGCAAGCTGGTTTATGGACCGGTAGGGGGGTCGCACGTTGAACAAGTTGACTACGGTCCAATTGCCCTTGACGATTTAGAGGTTGCTTATCTGCGCGGTCGGCTTGAGTTCACCCGCCTGAACGACGCTGTACTCCTTCGTGGCGAGCTGGAGACAGAAACGCCTGTTCAATGCGTCCGCTCACTTGAAACCTTTGGGTTGCGACTGAACATCCGCCTGGATGAGATCTTGCTGGGGCTGCCCCAGTACCCTCGTGACGACATCGAACCCTGGCAGCGTATCGGCGAGGATGGATGGATAGACTTGACCGAGACACTCCGCGAGGAGATCATTATGGCCATCCCCATAAACCCCATTCATCCTGAATACGCTGAGATTACTTCTGACGAGCTGCTTAGCGCGCTCGATGAAGACGATCGGGCGTGGATCAATATCCGGTTGAGTAACTCCAGACGGGCCTTGGAAGGAGAGGGTGATGATGCAGTTTGATGAGGATCAGATAATCGCTTCTTTGTTGATAAAAGCAGAAACACAGGGCGCGGTTGTCTTAGATGATATTTTGGAGCTTATCCCAGAAGCTGAAGATAACTATGAGCTGATAGAACAAGTCGTCAAAGCCCTTGCAGAAGCCGGCGTAAAGGTACACGACGTCTCTGGCCGAGAAGACGAGGAAGAGTTTGAAGATGAGCTAAGCAGCTCGGACGAGAACGAGGAGGAGGAAGAGGATGACGATGAAGGGGCATTCGCCGGCGAGGACGACGACCTAGCCAACATCAGCGTAGATGACGGCATCGGCCTATATCTGCGCGAGATGACTCGCGTGCCGCTGCTGACCAATAAAGAAGAAGTGCGGTTAGCGCGAGCCATTGCGCGAGGGAGAAGCGCCGAGATGAAATTGAAGCTACACGGCCACCGCCTCAGCCCCCAGCAACGACGCCGATATGAGCAAGCCGTTGAGGAAGGGCGACAAGCACGCGAGCATTTGATCAAGGCCAACACGCGCTTGGTGGTGAGCATCGCCAAAAAGTACATGGGACGTGGCGTGCCCTTTTTGGACTTGATCCAAGAAGGAAACCTCGGCCTGATGAAATCAGTCGAGAAGTTCAACTACAAGCTCGGCTTTCGCTTCTCCACTTATGCCACCTGGTGGATTCGCCAAACGATCACGCGGGCCATTGCCGACCAGAGCCGCACGATCCGCGTGCCGGTGCACATGAACGATCGCATCCGCCGGCTATACAAAATCATGCGCGAGCTGGAGCAGATGCTAGGCCGGCAGCCTACGCCCCAGGAGGTGGCCCGCGAGCTGGGCGTAGAGAGCGAGCAGGTGGAGTGGATGCTCAAGGTATCCTGGCGCCCGCTATCGCTAGAACAGCCGATCGGCGAAGAGGAGGATAGCGAGTTCGGCGCGTTCGTCGAGGATGAGAACGCACCCTCCCCTGCCCAAACGGTATATGAAGACCTGCTCAGGACAAAACTGGAAGAGGTGTTGAGCACGCTCACGCCCCGCGAGCAGCGCATCCTGCGCTTGCGGTTTGGGCTGATCAACGGCCGGTGCTATACCTTGGAAGAGGTTGGGCAAAAGTTCGGTCTCACCCGCGAGCGCATCCGGCAGATCGAAGCGCGTGCGCTGCGCCGGCTGCGCCACCCGCGCCGCGCGCGCTACCTCAGGGACTATCTATAAGCCAGACAAAGCAGAAGGCGTGGTGACTCAGGCGAGCGTCAGGGCGTCTTGGATGCGCGCCACGCCTTCTTTTATCTGCTCCAGGCTCATCGCGTAGCTCAGCCGCGCGCAGCCCGGCGCGCCGAATGCCTCGCCGTGGACAATGCCCACCTTCACCGTGTCCAGCAGATACATGGCCAGCTCCTCGGTGGTGGAACAGGTGCGTCCATACTTCAATGGCTTGCCGAGCAGGGCGCTGAAATCGGGGAAGACATAGAACGCGCCTTCCGGCATGAGGCAGCGCACGCCGGCGATCTCGTTCAGCGCCCGAACGATCCAGTCTCGCCGTTCTTTGAACGCCGCGACCATCTTGGCGATCTCCGCCTCAAGGTCCAGCGTGTAGGCAGCCAGGGCAGCGGCCTGGGTGATCGAGCTGGGGTGGGAGTTGCTATGGCTTTGAATCTTGAGCATGGCCTTGATGATCCACTCCGGGCCAACTGCATAGCCCAGCCGCCAGCCGGTCATCGCGTATGCTTTGGATAAACCGTTGATGATCACCGTGCGTTCGTAGAGGTCAGGCGCGACCCGCAGCCAGCGCGCGTAGGGCGGATTAAACACGATCCGGTCATAAAGCTCGTCGCTCAGGATAATCACCTGATTGGTGCGTGCCCATGAAGCGATGTCCTCCAGTTCAGCCTGGCTATAGACCATGCCGGTGGGGTTTGAGGGCGAGTTCAACACCAGGATGCGCGTGCGCGGAGTGGTGTAGCGCGCCAACAGCGCGGCGTTTACCTTGAAGCCGGTGTCAGCCGTCGTCGGCACGATCACAGGCGTGGCCTCGGCCAGCCGCACCTGTTCTACATAGCTCACCCAGTATGGCGCCGGGATGAGCACCTCGTCGCCGGCTTCGCACAGCGCCTGAAACGCCAGGTAGAGCGATTCTTTGCCGCCGGTGTGGGTCGCTACCTGGCTCGCTTTGTAGTCCAGGCCGGTGTTCTGCCGCTCGCGGGCGGCGATCGCCTCTTTGAGCGCTGCCATCCCGCCGGTCTCGGTATAGCGCGTGAAGTTGTCCTGGATCGCTTTGATCGCGGCCTGTTTAATCGGTTCGGGCGTGGGGAAGTCCGGCTCGCCAGCGCCAAAGCTGATCACAGCTTCGCCGGCAGCGCGCATGCGTTTGACCTTGCCTTCCACGGCCATTGTGGCCGAGGGCTGCACGGCCGCCGTGCGCGCGCTGATGCGGTCGAGTGGCTTCGTCTCTGCTAAAGTTGCTTCCATATCTCTATCTATCTCTACTTGAGCACTTTGAGGATTATAGAGACCCATTCTGACCCTTGACAAAGACATTGGGGGAATAAAAACGCTCCAGGGGCGACACCTTCGTCGCCCCCGGAGCGTTTCGGGAGCAGAGGAAGTAGCAATCAGCTTGCTTCCGACTCTGCCACCGGAGACGCCTCTGCCGGTTTTGTCTCCGGCGCAGCCGCCGGCTTGCTGAGCGGCACGCCGACCCGCTGGAGGATGTATCCCTGGCTGCGGAAGTTGGCGATGCGCCAGCGCGCGTTGGGCACCGATTCGAACTTGCGGCGCAGCCGCGCGATGTGCGGCCGCAGCAGACGGAGCGCATGCTCTTTGTCGGTGACGGCTGGGAAGGCAGCCTGCATCAGCTCATCATAGGTCACCAGTTGCGAGGCGTGCTGGATCAGCGTCTCCACTAGGCTCAGCTCGATGGCGGAGAGCAGAATCGGCACGTCTTCGACGAGCAAGACGCGCCGCGCTGCGTTCAGCTCCAAGCCCGTGGCAGAGCGTGCGCCGTTGGCTGAGGGGCGCAGGACGCCGCCTTCCTCGCGCTGACGCGCAGCCTCGGCGGCAGCGCGTCCCTTCTCGATGTGCATGACGAGCCGGCTGACCAACTCTTGATCGCCATCACTGACGAAGAGGTAATCGCTCACGCCTATCCGCAGCGCCGCGATCACGCGCTTGAGATCGGGTTCGCTATCGAGGACCACGACAGGCGGGCAAAACGGTAGCCCCATCAGCGTGTCGGCCAGGTCGAGCATCACCTGACCGCTCGCCAGGTCTAGCAACACGGCGTCTGCCTGGCTATTGACTACAGCCGATACCGCATCCCGCATGCTGGAGACAGTATGCGCGCGATATCCTTGCTCGGCGACCAAAGCCGCCAGACGGTTGCTGGCTTCGCCAGCACCGACAATCAATAGGGTTCCTTTCGCCTTCCTCAGTTCGCTTCGAGAGATCATTTCTTCAACCTCCTTTTCGATTAAATGGGATTAACTTGCGATGTCGCCGCATCTCGGGCGTGTTCATTGGTGCGCGCTCACCGGACCTCGGCGAAACTGGCTGCATGCAAAACAAGTAGCTTGATCGAGATGCGCTGTATAGAGAATGCGGTACTCCATAAAAAGCGCAGTGCTCACGTGCCGAGGATGGACCTTTGGTTTCTCCCGAGATTACCCTTTGTGCATGGTGAAGTAGTCCCATAGCACTCCTTATTATTCTACCATAAGAGAAATAAGCCCGATTAGCAAAGTTGAATATAAGCTCGAGGCCTCTTCTTAGAGAGCAAACACGCTCAGCGTGTCGCTCTCTTTGTCTTTGCTAACGAGCGACATTTTACTAAGAAGTTGGCAGGAGTCAAATCTGATTAAGAGCAGGTAAATTGACCGTGTGCGGGTGAGGAGCAACGTGAAGGGATTTCCAAGCGTAACGGCCGTCAGCGCTTCTGTTTACGCACTGAAAGAGGGCAGTTTCGGATCAGCAAAGGACTTTCGTCGCGGTATGGCTGCTTGTGAATGGTGAGCGTGCGAGGGAAGGCCTTCACCTTGTTGACCGCAACATCTGATGATGGCGGGCCATTATTTGGCCCAGGGGAAACAGCGGTTCCCCAGGAACACTTACGTTCGGCGAAGCTCGTCTTTGATCTCTCCATCGGCGACGAGCACTGCCCGCGTCGCGCGACGTGCAAGGTCCTGATCGTGGGTGACCATCAGGATGGTCTTGCCTTCCTCAACGAGCTTTGTAAAGAGGTCAAAAACCTGATTGGCTGTTTTGGAATCCAGGTTGCCAGTTGGCTCATCGGCCACGATAATCGGAGGGTCGTTTGCTAGCGCGCGCGCAATGGCCACGCGCTGTTGTTGACCACCAGACACAGCGGAGGGCAACTTGTGCGCGTGTTGCGCCATGTCCACGTGCTCGAGGAGGTACATAGCGCGCTCATAACGCTGGCGCGGCGGATAGGTGTTACAAAAGTCCATCGGCAACATGACGTTCTCCACCAGGGTCAGCGTGGGGAGGAGCTGAAAGAATTGGAAGATCACGCCGATGTGTTTGCCACGCCAGATGGCCATTTGCCCTTCGCTCAGGCGATGCACGGCAGTGTCGCCTACGAACACCTCGCCAGACGTCGGGCGGTCAATCCCGGTGATCATGTTGATGAGCGTCGATTTGCCGCTACCGCTCTTGCCGATGACTGCTACGAACTCGTGTGTGTCCACCTGTAGGTTGATGCCGCGCAGCGCGTAGAACTTACCGGCTGGGGTTTCGTAGACCTTGACCACGTTCTTCAACTCAATGAGGTGACAATTGCCATGCCGATAAGGCTCTGCGCACGCTGGCTGCTCGGCGAGGGCAATGGTCGGTTGCGGACGACCGGCCGATAAATACCCCCTCAATAAGGCGAACACGCCTTGATGTTACGTCATGAAGTTAAAAGAGTATGAATTGCGTTCTTCAGCGGATAGTTACTCGCCACTTTCTACGCGCTGCATGACCGCCTGCCAGAATGCCTGGGCGTCTGCGATGTCCTTTCGCGTCTTCTCGTCAAGCGGCTGGCGGAAGGGCAGGCGCGCTGCGCGCTCGAAGAACTCGGCGATCAGCGGGTCGGTGTCGAGGGTGAGCAGCTTGCGGTCGCGCACGACCAGCCGTCCATTTACGATGACGTGCTTGACGCTGCTGCCGGTTTCACAGTGAACCAGCATTCCATAAGCGTCGTTCATCGGGGCAAGCACGGCGCTGCGTGTGTCCAGCAGCACAATGTCGGCCAGGTAGCCGACGTGCACGCGCCCCAACCGCTCGCGCAACAACAACGCCGCCGCTCCGCCTAGCGTACAAGCCTCAAACGCCTCGCGCGCGCTGATCCAAGTTTGCGGGTCATGATGGTTGAGGTTGTGAATGAGGGCAGCGAGTTTCATGGCGTCGAACATGTTCTGGTTGTCGCTGCTACACGCCCCATCTACGCCCAATGCTACGGTGATGCCACGGTCGAGCATCTCGCGCATCGGCATCAACCCGCTGCCAAGCTTAAGGTTGGCTGCTGGGTTGTGGACAGGGATCGCACCGCACTCGGCCAGGCGATCCAAGTCTGCCGGGCTGCGAACCCAGACGCTATGCGGCAGCGTCACTTCTGGGGAAAGCAACCCCTCGTCGTAGAGCCAGTGAATCGCTGTCTTGCCACGCACGCGCCGAATGCAGTAGTCCTGGACGCGCGTTTCGACGCAGTGCATATGCACGCCGGCGCCATGTTTGCGCGCCAACGCCAGCGACCATTGCAAGCACTCGGTAGTCACCAACTGGCCGGCAGCAGGCCCTAAGAAGGCTTGTAAGCGGCCATCGTCGCGCCGATGCCAGTCGCACATCCAGGCATCGAGCATTGCTAAGGTGTCGCGCAGCAACCCACGCCGATAGTCCTCCCTATCCGGTCGGTAGCCGCCGTGAGATTGTCCATATACGCTGCCGCGCAGATCGAACCCTAGTTGATCGGCGACGTCCAAAACATAATCGTGGTCATCGTACATGGGCGCTACGGCCGCGCGAATCCCGCTATCGCTGTACGCCTGCATAGCGGCATCCAGATACTCGCGCTGCCAAGGCCCGCCGTGCCAGAGGTGATCTAATGTCCCTGTGACGCCGCTGAGCAGCATCTCGATGGCGCTCATCGCCGCGCATAGGTAGTGGTCGCGCGCGCTATATTCACCGCACGTGCCGTAGAGCCAAACCAGCCATGGCTCTAAGGGCATGCGTTCAGTCGCCCCGCGCATGAAGTTCTCTGGCGAATGCGTGTGCGCGCTGATCAGGCCAGGAATGGCAAGCAAGCCGCGGCCGTTGATCACTTGTAAGGTTTGTGCGCCGATCTGCAGCGATGGGAGGGCAAGTTCTGCTGCCGGCGCGATGCGCGTGATTGTGTTGCCCTCGATCAAGATAGATTGATCATGCGCAGTGCTGCGCGGAGCTGCCGGATCCAGAACGTCAACATGCTCGATGAGGATCGCCATCGCACCGAATGATACTGGGCTGCGCATCAGAGGAGCGAGACGTTCACTGATAGGGGCAAACGCTCGCCGGATGCTACTCGGGTGAACGCTGATGAAATAGGGGATAGGCAACGGCGCTGCCGTTTACCCGCCTGGATTCGGCCTCGCCATGAGACGCATTGATGGGGCAACCTCCGACAGGCCGTGCTGCCGGCGAAGGATAAGAGAAGTGGGCAACGGCGTTACCGTCCCCCACCCAAGGTTCTACCTAACTGTGAACGCACCCTCTTCGCGTAGCTATAATCTCCTGACCTGCAGCGAGAGATATATGGAGGCGAAGGTTTACGAGCTCCCGCTCTTTCCTCTGGGCGTCGTCTTGTTTCCCGGTCAGACGCTGCCTCTACATATCTTCGAGCCGCGCTACCGCATCATGATCCGGAGCTGTATTGAGCACAACACGCCGTTCGGGGTTGTGCTCATGCGCGATGCGCCGCCGCACGTGCCACACACCATCGGCACCTCGGCACGGGTGACCGACTTCCGGCGCTTGTCCGACGGCCGCATGAACATCCTCACGGTCGGCGAGGCGCGTTTTCAAGTGCATCACTTCCGGATGAGCGAGCATGGTTATCTCATCGGCGAGGTGAGCACGTTGCCCTTCGTGGAGGACGTTGAGCCGTCGCATCCTCTCCTGCGCTCGGTGACCCGGCGCGTTAAGCGCTATCTGACGCTCGTCGCTGAGGCCAACGAGCAGCGTTTCAACTTTGATCAATTGCCGACGCGCCCGATAGAGCTGGCTGTGTTCACAGCGATTGCGCTGGATTTGCCGCTGGAGGATAAGCAAAGATTGTTAGCTCAAGAGCGCATTTCTGACCTGCTCAGGATGGAGGAAGACCTCTTGAGCCAGGAGACGAAGATGTTGCAGATCGTGGCTTCGGCCATTCGACCGCCAGAGGATGGGCTCTTCTTCTCGAGAAACTAGCCTGCTGGCGATCCCCTTTCCTGCTTGTGGCGCGCAATGAAGATCGTATTAGATGCTATGGGGGGCGATTTCGGCCCTGCCCCAAATGTTGAAGCCGCCGTCAGCGCTGCGCGCGAATTCGGCTGGGAGATAGCCCTCGTTGGCCGCCAGGAGTTGATCCGGCCACTGCTTGTGCAGCACAACACGGCCAACCTTCACCTGCCCATTGTGCATGCCAGCGAAGTGATCGAGATGGGCGAGCATCCCGCCCAGGCCGTAAAGACCAAGAAGAACAGCTCGATGGTGGTGGGCATGCAGATGGTTCGCAACGGCGATGCCGATGCCTTCGTCACGATGGGCAATACGGGCGGGGCGTTGGCTGCGGCGCTCTTTCACCTTGGGCGCATCCAGGGCATTCAGCGGCCAGCCCTTTCGGCAGTCTTTCCCACTGCCAAGGGATGGGTGTTGCTCCTGGACGTCGGCGCCAACGCCGATTGCAAACCGGAGTATCTGCTTCAGTTTGCCCTGATGGGCAGCATCTATGCCGAGCGCGTGATGGGCATTCGTAACCCGAGGGTGGGTCTGATCTCCAACGGCGAAGAGGAAACCAAAGGGAGCGAGCTGGTGCAAGCGGCGCATCGCTTGCTCAAACAAGCCCCGCTTAATTTCATCGGCAACGTCGAAGGGCGCAATTTGCCGGCCGGCAGCGCCGATGTATTCGTGACCGATGGTTTCACCGGCAACGTCATGATCAAGCTCGCTGAGGGCATGGGCGAGTTCATCAAGGGCATGTTGCGCGAGGAGATCATGCGCACAACGATCGGCAAGCTCGGCGGCCTGCTGATCAAAGACGCGCTCACGCGCATCAGCAAGCGCACCGATTACCAGGAGATCGGCGGTGCGCCACTTCTTGGCGTGGATGGTGTTGTGATCATTGGCCACGGGCGCAGCCAGGCGCGCGCCATCCGCTCGGCGCTGATGCGCGCAGCGGAGGCTGTGGAGCGTGGCGTAGTGGATGCGATAGAGACTGGCCTGCAGGCGTTGCCAAAGTTACGGCCAGCAATTGCCAACGAGCCTTCGTAGGAATATGGCACGACCGAAACGATTCTCCAGCCTGCGGCGTGGGTTAAGCCGCTTTACCAACGCAAGCTGGCGCATGTTGCGCCGCCGGCGAAGCGAACAGGTCAACGCGCCAACCATCATCATTCCCAACACCAACAAGCGACGCCGGATCGTCGTCACAGGGATCGGCGCCATCACCGTTCTGGGCCTGAACCTGGTGGACACATGGAATAACCTCGTCGCCGGTCGCAGTGGCATCGGCCCGATCACCCAATTTGACCCCAGCCATCTGCCGGTGCGCATCGCCGGCGAGGTAAAAGGGTTCGACCCGCTCAAATACTTCGATCCCAAGGAGCTGCGGCGCATGGCGCGTTGTTCACAGTTTGCTGTAGCCGCCGCCCAAGAGGCCATCGAGCATTCTGGCCTGCGCATCGGCAAAGACGTCAAGAGCGACCGAATCGGCGTGGTGATGGGCACAGCGCTGGGCGGCTATGAGATGTCTGAGGGCGGCTCGCGCGAATACTATCAATATGGCTACAAGCGCGTCAATCCCTTTGCCCTGCCGGCGGCACTGCCCAACGCGCCGGCACACCACATCAGCACGCGCTTCGGCCTGAAAGGGCTGCTCAGCACAGTCGTGGCAGCCTGCGCCTCCGGCACGCAGGCGATCGGCGACGCCGCTGAGATGATCCGACTCGGCAAGGCCGATGCCGTGCTGGCCGGCGGCGTGGAAGCCGTCGTCACGGAAACGGCCATCGTCGCCTTTGCTAAGATGCGCGTGCTGAGCACCCTGAACGAGCAACCGGAGCTGGCCCAGCGGCCCTTCGACCTCACGCGCGATGGGTTTGCCTACAGCGAAGGATGCGCAGTGATGATGTTGGAGGATTACGAGCGCGCAAAGGCGCGCGGGGCGACGATCTACGCCGAAGTGCTGGGCATGGGGGTTTCATCAGACGCTTATCACATCGCTATTCCCGACCCCTCTGCCGGCGGCGCAATCCGCGCCATGCAGTGGGCGCTTCAGGACGCTGGCCTTGCTCCACACCACGTGGATTACATCAACGCGCACGGCTCGGCCACACAGACCAATGACGCGCTGGAGACAGCGGCCATCAAGCACGTCTTCGGCGAGCATGCCTACGATATTCCCGTGACCAGCACCAAGTCCATGGTCGGCCATGCGATGGGTGCTGCCGGCGCCATCGAGGCGCTGAGCACAATCATGACGATCAAGACCGGCATCATTCCGCCGACGATCAACTTGTACCACCCAGACCCGGCTTGTGACCTGGACTACGTGCCCCATCGTGCCCGCCTCAAGGAGGTTGTATACGCGATTTCAAACTCTTTTGGGTTGGGCGGGCAAAACGCCACGATCGTCTTTGGCAAGGTGTGACCTAAGACGATGAAAGTCGTCATCAATGAGAAGAAATATCGTCGGATGGCGCTGATCGGGCGCGTTGCGCTCTTTGGGTCGTTGGGCATCCTGCTGGTCGGCCTGCTGCTCACCCTCTTCGGCCCTCAACTCGGCCTCCTCACGCCCGATAACTCCGGCGTTTTCTTCGCCCTCTATCTGGTCATCCTGCTGGTGGGCCTCATTGCCTCGCGGATTGGGTTTTACTATGGCAATCGCTACCTCGCCGCGACGCGCCCCGACGTCGTTCTGCGCGAGAGCCTGAAAGGGCTAGAGCGTAAATATGCCCTGATGCTCTTCGCCGGCCCGACCAACTATCTGCTCATCGAACCGGGCGGGGTAACCGTGTTCGTGGTGCGCACCCAGGATGGGAAGATCAGCTACCGCGATGGGAAGTGGAAACGGCGGGAGAGCCTGCTGCGCTTTTGGTTTGGCCGAGATGAGCCGTTGGGGGATCCGACGGAAGACCTCAATGAGGAACTCCAGAAAGTCCAGCGTGTGCTTAACGAGCAGTTGCCGACCTTAAAAATACCGCTACGCGGCATCATCGTCTTCAGCCATCCGCGCGCGGTCCTGGATATCGAGCCATCACCTTTCGTTGTGCTGCGCGCCGATGAGCTGAAGGACTATTTGCGTGGCGAAGGCAAACTCAAAGAGTTGCCCGCTTCCATCCAACGCAAGGTGCGCAAAGCACTTGGCGCACCTGATCTCCCCCGCCCGGAGCCCGTGTCCGTTTGATAGGTGCTTTGCCGTGAGGGGCAGCCGCTCGCCGGTCGCAACCGGCGACAAGAGCGCATGTCACAGCGTTGCCATCGCCTGCCTAGGGTTCTGGCCCCTGAACGCGCCCTGTTGAATCAGCTTGCTCGCGCGAGCGGGCGCCTGTCCCCAACTCGCCATATACGTCCAGCAGCAGGTCCACCACCTTTTGCCACGAGTAACCTTCGGCGTAGCAGGCAGCAGCATGGCCCATGCGCCGGCGGAGCGCGTCGTCATCCAGCAATCGCTCGATGGCGCGCGCGAGTTCGGCAGGATCGTTCGCCCGCACCCGCAGACCGGTCTTGTGATGCTGAACCAACACGCTCAGCCCGCCCACATCCGAAGCGATCACCGGCGTGCCACACGCCATCGCCTCCAGCGCCACCATCCCAAACGACTCGTAATGCGATGGCATCACCAGCACCTCAGCGGCGGCGTAGTAGTACTGCAGGGCATCCTGGTCGCGCGCGCCCAGGAAGATGATCACGTCGTCCAGCCCCAGCGAGCTGCGCAGGCTGTGCAGCCGCGCCATCTCCTCGTTTGCCCGCTGGCCGGCCTCGCTAGGGTCGCCGCCGATCACTGCCACACTCACGTTGCGCCAGTCCCAGTCTGGCCGGTGCTCGCGGAGGATAGCCACTGCTTGGAATAATGTGTCCAAGCCCTTCAGCCGCTCAATGCGGCCGGCAAACAGGATGAGCCGCGTTTGGGCTGGGATGCCGATGACTTTTCGCGCATAGCCCTGCTCGATCGGGCGGAAGCGCGCCAGATCCACGCCCGGCGGCACAATGCGAATGCGAGATGACCTGGCGCCGTATAAGCGCACCAACTGCATCTTCTCCACGTGGGTGTTGGCGGTGATTCGGTCGGCGACGTCGCATAGATGGCATTCGCTGCGCAACCGCAGGTCGCTTTCGCGATCCTGCTCTCGCGTGGCGATCTGGTTCTTCAGCTCGGCCAGGGTGTGAAAGGTCATCACGAACTTCACGCCCCAACACCGGCGCAGCGACTCGGCCACCAAGCCGGAGAGCCAATAGTGCGCATGAATCACGTCGTAGGGCGGACCGGCCTGTGCTTCGTCGGGCTGGGCGATAAAGCGACACACCCACTCAGCGAAGTCCGGCACATACTGGTGCAGCGCGTGCTTAGGGAGCGCGGTCTGTGGGCCGGCAGGCACGTGAATGACGCGCGTGTTCGCGCCCAGTCGCGGGTCTATGCGCAGCGATTCGTTGCCTTGGCTGCGCGTAAAGACATCGGCGGCGATGCCCCGCCGCCCCAATTCGCGCGCGACCTCGCGCACGTAGACGTTCATGCCGCCGGTGTCCTTGCCCCCCAGTGTGGCCAACGGCGAGGTATGGAAGCTAATCAGCGCTACCCGCATTGTGATGCGGCTAAACATTCACCGCCAGCCCGTCGAACGCGCAGATGAACAGCGCGCGCAGGGCTTCGGCCGATGGCTGCCGTGGCGAGGCAAAGATCACCGTGTCGTTCATGGCGTTGTCCACCAGGGCATCCAACTTAGTTGAGAACTCGGTCGCTGAGATGCCGGCTTCAGCGAGCGTCAGCGGCTGATCAATGGCGCGCGCCAGGGCGCGCACCCGCTCGGCCAGCGCATGCGCAGCGACGGTCTCATCGTCGTGGGGTAAACCGCAGAACTGCGCCAGCGAGGCGAAGCGCGTCTTGACCTCAGCCGAACGCGCCGGGCTGGCGTAGAACGCGATGACATAGGGCAAGCACAACCCCACCGCCCGGCCATGCGGCAGATGGAAGAGCGCGCCAAGCGCATGTCCCATCGAATGTGCTAAGCCCACCATGCTGTTGATGTAGCCTAGACCGCCGATGGCAGCGCAGTTGGCCATCTTCTCCAGCGCTTCTGCGTCGTCAGGATTGCGATAAGCGCGCTCCAGGTAGTCCAGCGCAAGTTTAGTTGCAACAAGGCAAAGGCCGTCGGTGTAATCATTGGCCCAGGTCGCCAGATAGCCCTCGATGGCTTGGGTCAGCGCGTCCATGCCGCTATCGGCGATCACGCGCGGGGGCGCAGTGCGCATCATGCACGGATCAACAATCGCCAAGTCGGGCACGGCCAGCGGATGGCCGCTGCCCAGCTTGCGCGGTGGATCGCCGGGCATGGTGATCACGAACGCCCAAGTGGCCTCGCTGCCCGTGCCGGCGGTGGTGGGGATGGCAACCAGGCGCGCGCGGGCGCGCAGCGTGATCGCCTCCAGCGGACTGAGCGCCTCCAGGTCTAGCCCGGGGTTCTCGTAAAGCACCCACATGGCCTTTGCGGCGTCTATCACGCTGCCGCCGCCTACGGCCACGATCCAGTCGGGCGCATATTCAGCGAGCACCGCCGCGCCGCGCTGAACAAGGCCAAGGGGAGGGTCGGGCTGCACATCGGCGTAAATGGTGTGCGCGAGCCCCGCCCGATCTAGGTGCGCGGTCACCATCGCCAGCAGGCCGGCTTGTTGGATGTTGCGGTCGGTGACGATGAATGCGCGCGCGCCGCGCAGCTCAGCCAGGTATCCCAACGCCTCTTCGCCATGCACGATCGTTGGCGAACGGAAGAACCACATCGTTGCATGATGGTATCACGAGGTGGGCAGACGCAGCGTTGAGTTGTTCTGTTGGAGCGAGGGGGCAGCGGACGGCGCTGACTCCGACGCAAGCGCTGGTTCCCCAAGCGCCTCCGCGGGCGAATCGCCGCGCAATCGCCTATACGCATACCGATAAAGGTCGCGCGCGATCGCCAGCGTCGGCGCAGTCAGAAAAACCCCGACCAGCCCAAACTGGTTGCCGAAGACCACCAACGCGACGATCAGAATGGCTGGATGCACCCCCGTGCTCTCACCGATCACCCGCGGCACCAAGTAATTGTTCTCCACGAATTGGATCACTGTGAAGAGGACGAGCACGGCGAGGGCGGAGAGCGGCCCGCCGACGAAGAGCGCCACAGCCGTGGCCGGAATCGCCCCCAGCAGTGCGCCGATCATCGGCACTAACTCGGCGATGCCGGCCCAGATCGCCAGCAATAAGATGTAGTCCACCTCGATCCCAGGGATGAGATCGAGCGCGGCTAGGCCGATGCCGGCTGACACCCCTACAATCAGCCCCAGCGTGAGCTGGCCGCGCAGATACGCGCTCAGGGCGCGGTCCACGATCCGCCAGACGTTCCAGAAATCGGGGCGCAGCCGGTAGCTGATCTGTCGGTTGAAGACGGCGCGGAATCGGCGCGCGTCGTTAAGCACGTAGAACAGCCAGATCGGCACCACCAAAAAGCTCACGATAAAGGACAGCACGCTAAATAGCTGCGCGATCTGACGCAGCACGAATGAGCCAATGCTGGCCGCGATGCTCGTCAGGTTTTCCTGGATCGTCGGCAGGACGCGCTGGAGTAGGAACTGTTCGATAGGCGCTTGCAAGCTGGCCGGCACGTTCTCCCGATACCAACGCAGCCCTTCGTCTGCCAGCCGCGCTAACCCCTCAGGCTGAGTGGCAGCAGACACCAGGCGGATCACCTGGCTGATCAACGTTGGAACAAGGAGGACGAGGAGGGTGCTCACCACTGCAATGCCAGCGGCATAGACCAGCAGGATGGCAGCCCAGCGCGGCAGCCAGCGATTTAGCCGATTGACGATGGGCGTGAGCAAATAGGCGAGCACCAGGCCGATGATGAACGGGGTGAGCACGCTGCCGGCTGTGATGATCAGCATCAGCGCGATCGCGACGGCTGATCCGGTCAATGCAAATCGGATGACGTCGCGCGCGGATAGCTGGCGAAGCGCAGACCTCAAAGCCTCCATAGCGAGGCTCAGTCTAGCCGATCATGAGGGGTGGCATTGGGTGCATTCACCGACAGGGTTCCACCTTCTACCGAGCGATGCTGCTGGTGAGGGCAGATCTATAGAGGGTGGGCGAAGGCACTGCTGTCGCTCAACCCCAAGCTCTGCCCCTTGCTGGAACGCACCCATAATTAGCCGTACCCATGGCGCTACACCCGTGGACGCTCTCCCCGGATGAGGCTGTCGCCATCCAGCAGCAGTTGCGCTGCCGGTTGATCCTGCGCTGGGACGGCCGGCCAGTCGAGACGGTCGGTGGGGTGGACGTGAGCATCGCAGCGCAGGAGGCGCGGGCTGCCATTGCCGTGTTGGGCCTGGCCGACCTATCGCCCATCGAGGGCGTCGTCGCCAGCGCGCCGCTCACCTTCCCCTATGTGCCCGGCCTGTTGGCCTTCCGTGAAGGGCCGGCCATCTTGGCCGCTTGGGCGCGCTTGCGCCACAAGCCGGATCTGCTCTTGTTCGACGGCCAAGGCATCGCCCATCCGCGCGGCTTGGGCATTGCCTCGCACATGGGCTTGTGGCTGGCGCGGCCTGCGATTGGCGTGGCCAAATCTCGGCTATACGGACAGTTCGAGCTACCTGGGCCGCAGGCCGGCGACTCCAGCGAGCTGCGCGATCCGAGGACTGGCGAAGTCATCGGGATTGTGTTGCGCACGCGCGCGCGGGGCGCGCCGCTGTTCATCTCGCCCGGCCACTTGATAGACCTGCCGACCGCCGTGGCCTTCGTCAAGCGATGTATGCGTGGCCATCGCCTGCCGGAGCCAACGCACTGGGCGCACAAGCTGGCCGCCGGCCAGTCACTGTTCGCCGCCGGCGATCAGCCATCGCTGTTCTGAACCGCGCTCACCAGCGCGTCGTCATCCAGCACCGTGCGCAGGTCAAGCACCACGTGGTCGTCGTCAATCCGCGCGATCACGCCTTGCCGGCGCAGCGCAGCCAGTAGATGGTGGGGGGAGCGCGTCGCTGATGAGATCGCGATCAGCGTCGTCGGCAGCGACTCATCGGGCAACGTGCCGCCGCCAACCGCGCCGTGACCATCGCGCAGCGCCAAGCGCAATCCGCGCGCATCAGCCCACGCCGCGAGACGGTCCATCACCTGCTGGGCGCGCCGGCTGATATCGTCTTTGCTCATCGCCAACATCCGCAGGACGGGCACTTCGCGTTCGGCCTCGCCGCGCGCATAGTGAAGCAGCGTAGCGGTCAAGCCGGCCAGGGTGAACTTATCGGCGCGAAAGGCGCGCGCCAGCGGGTGGCTGCGACAGCGCGCGATCCAAGCGCGCTGGCCGATCAGCAGGCCGGCCTGTGGCCCCCCTAGCAGCTTATCGCCGCTGAAGGCCACCACCGCTGCGCCGGCGCGGATGCTCTCTTGCGGCATTGGCTCGCGTCGCAGGCCGAACCGGGCGGTATCCACCAGCGCGCCGCTGCCGATGTCGTCGAGCACGGGCAGCGGCTCGCCGGTCGTCTCGGCATGCTCGCGGGCGAGCTGCACCAGTTCGGCAATCCCCACCTCCTGCGTAAAGCCGCGCAGCCGAAAGTTGGAGGGATGCACGCGCAGGATGGCCGCAACCCCAGCAGGACGCGCAGCGTGCGCCCGCAGCGCTTGTGCGTAGTCGGAGACCCGCGTGCGGTTGGTGGTGCCGACCTCAATCAATTGAGCGCCGCTCTGGGCCATGATCTCCGGGATGCGAAAGCCGCCGCCGATCTCGACCAATTGTCCGCGCGAGATCACCACGCCGCGCCCAGCGGCGATGGCAGCCAGCATTAACACAGTGGCCGCGGCGCAGTTGTTGACGATCAGCGCGTCCTCCGCACCGGTCAACATGCAAAGCAGCCGTTCAGCCTCCTGGCCGCGTCGGCCACGCTGGCCGCTGTGCATGTCGAATTCCAGCGCGCTATAGCCCGCTGCGACGGCCTGCATCGCTTGCTGTGCAGCTCGGCTGAGCGGGGCGCGCCCCAGGTTTGTGTGGATGACCACGCCGGTGGCGTTGATCAGGGAATGGGGGTAGTCAACAAGCGCGCGCAATCGGTCATGCGCAGCGCGGATCAGAGAGGCAGCGTCGGGCGTTTCGGCACCATCGAGGATGTCCGTCCTGGCCTGGGTCAGCGCCTCTTGCAGGGCCTGCTTGGACAGGTCGTATCCCGCTTGGGCGATCAGATCGCCAGCTTGCTTGAGCAGTTCTGACACGCTGGGCAAGCGACGCAAGCGCTCTTGCACGGAGAGCACTCGTAGGATTATAGGAAGTGAATCCGATATGAGTGCTCGTGGGACGCGCCGAGTCGTTCATGTCAGGTATGGCGAAGTGCCCACTCGGCTCGCTGGACCTGCGGCGATTGCGCGCGTGCGCCGACGCTCAGGATGACTGATGGGAGCAGCGCAGCGGTGAGCGACCGCGTCGCCCGTCCGAGGCGACCATGAATGCCTGCTCAGCGCGCGGTGCTACACTCTTCTCGTGAACCTATGGCCGATTCAGGGTATGCCCAACCGCCGGAATGGGCGCGCAGTTTAGACGCGCAGGGCTTCCGCACGTTTATCTCGTTGGTCGAGGACTACTTCGCCAGCCGGCAGATCTCAGCACAGGTCAAGCCACAAGAAGGGGTCGTGCAGCCGCTCAGTGGCCGGCTGCGCGCCAGCGTGCTTGGCCTGCAAAACATCGCGCGCGCATGCGCCTTTCTCGCCATTGAGCAGTGGCCACAAGCAATCGCCCAGCATTTCGACAGCATCTTTGCCATGAGCGAGGACAAAGACGCCCTGCTGCTTGACGTGGCCGACTTTGAGGCCGTGAAGCCGCGCTTGCGCGCGCGCCTGTATCCGGATAGCCTGCTCCAGGAGTCCGCCGAGCTGATCTACCGCTCCGGACCGGAGGGCACGATCGAGACATTGGTGCTCGATCTGCCGACGACTGTGCGCACCGTCGCGCCAAACGAGGTCCAGCGCTGGGGACAAACGGGGCAAGACCTGTTTGAGCTGGGCCGGCATAACCTGCGCCAGAGCGGTCGCTTGAGGGCATCCACAGCCAGCCTGCTGCCCGGCACCGACGTGGTGCTCTATCACGGCGATCCATACTACGCCGCCAGCCACGCGCTGATCATTGAGGACTATCTGCCGGCAGACCTGCCGTATGGTGCGCTGGTGGGCCTGCCCAGGCGCGATGCGCTGCTGCTCCATGTCATCCGCAACGTTGGCATGGCCCACGCAGTGAACGCCATGTTGCGCGTCATCGTCGGCTTGTATCACGAAGGACCCGGATCGCTCAGCCCGCATTTGTATTGGCTGCGCGACAGCGAGTTCCTCCCGCTGCCCTATAGCTTGGACGGCCGGTCGCTGGACTTTCAACCACCGCCCGATTTCGTGGCCTTGCTGGAGCACCTCGGCCAGCTCGCCGAGCTTTCTTAGGTGCTTTATCAGCCTATTCAGCACGAGGTAGCTGCGCTCAAGAGATAGACCGCGCATGGTGAGCTATGGCGTTCTCGTTGATCCTCTTTGACCTCGATGAAACGCTTTATCCCCGTTCGGCGGGTTTAATGGCGGCGATTACCGAGCGCATTACCCAGTTCATCGCCAGCCGCTTCGGGATGTCCATTCAGCAGGCCGACGACCTGCGCCGGCGTCTGCGCGCGCTGCACGGCACGGCACTGCGCGGCCTGATGGAGGAAGGGTATCCCGTCAACATAGAAGACTATTTTGCCTACGTGCACGACATCGCCCTGGACGGCGTGCTAACGGCTGACCCGCGTCTGCGCGCGATGCTGCTGAACATCCCGCTGCGCCGCGCCGTGCTGACCAACGCAGACATCGCGCACGCCCTGCGCGTTCTGAACCACCTTAACATTCAGGATTGCTTTGAACGTGTGATAGACATCCATGCGCTGAGCTATCGCAATAAGCCCGACCCGCTGGCGTACCGCATGGCGATGGAGATGCTAGGCGTGCAACCGCGCGAGGTGATCTTCGTAGAGGATACGCCGGCCAACACGCGCGCGGCGCGGGCGATCGGCATCACCACTGTGCTTATCGAATGCCCGCCCAGCGATGCGGCGGATTACTTCCTGGATAGCGTGCTGGAGGTCGGTCCGTTGGTCGCTGAGCTGCTTGCTGATCGCAGAGGAAGATGATCTCCGTAGACCTGTTGCTGGATCTAGGATGGTGGGGGCTTATCTATGTGTTGCTCCCCACGGCTTTAGGCGCGTTGGCCGGCCTGCCTTTCTGGCTCAGGCGGCGCGTCTTGCTCGGCAACGCAGTTGGCTCAACGGTGATCGCCGTGGTCATGATCGCCTTTATCCTTCAGCTTATCTTCTCGCAGTTGGCCGATGGCTTTCTCACCCAAGCCGACCTGCTGCCGGTGGGGGTGCTGGTCGTGGCCGGCTGGGTGGATGTGCTGCTGATGTTCTTCTTAAGCGGCGCTGTCGAGGACCGCGTGAAACGGCGAATCATCAGGCCCGATGACTTCTAATAACCCAAGGTACTCTTCGATGCGCGCCTCGACCAGGCTCAGGCTTTGCGCCCAAAACGCCGGCTCGCGGATGTTCAGCCCAAATCGGGCTGCCAGTTCGGCAGGGGTCGCCTCGCCGGTGTCCGCCAGCAGCGCCTCGTACTGCGACACGAACGTCGGTCCGCACTGCTTGTAGATCGCATACAGCCCCAGGCCGAAGAGCAAACCGAATGCATAGGGAAAGTTGTAGAAGGACAGACCGGGGTAGTAGTAGTGCGGCTTCCACGTCCACATGTATGGATGGAGGTAGCGCTCATCCAAGCCATCGCCATACGTCTCTTTCTGGCAGCGCAGCATGAGTTCGCAAAGCTCCATGGCCGAGAGTTCGGCCTTGGCCCGCCGCTGAAAGACCTCGCGCTCGAACAGATAACGCGAGGTGATATCCACGATGACTTGGGTCTTGCCGATCAGATCGGTCTCCAGGATCGCCAGTCTTTCATCCGGCTTGCGCGCTTCGGCCAACGCTGCGTCGGTGATGATGGTCTCGCACAGGATCGAGGCAGTTTCGGCCAACGTCATGGGGGTGACCGATTGAAGTTCGGTCTTGCCCGCGGCGTGCCGGCAGTCGTTGTGAAAGGCATGGCCCAGCTCGTGGGCAATGGTGAAGACCTGGTCAAGCGAGCCGTCGTAGTTGCACAGGATGCGCGATTCTTTAACCAGCGGCACGTCCATACAAAACGCCCCCGCCCGCTTGCCTGGGCGCTGCTCAGCGTCTATCCAGCCCTGGTCAAAGGCGCGGCGGGCCAGCGCAGCCAGGCGTGGGCTAAAGCTGGTGAAGTGGGTGAGGATGAAGTCGCGCGCCTCTGCCCATGCGTAATGCCGCACATGGCGCGACACCGGCGCCATCAGATCCCACCATGGCAACCCACCGGCATGTCCCAGCCGTCGGGCTTTTGCGCGCAAGTAACGCCGAAAGGCCGGGAACGAAGCTTGCATCGCGCTCAGCATCGCCTCTAGCGTTTCCTGATCGATGCGCGCGCTGTCCAGCGCGGCATGCAACGGGTCGCGCCGCCCCCGCCGCCGCTCCAGCGTCAGCGTCGCGCCCTTGACGCCGTTGAGCGCAGCCGCCAGCGGCTCCTCGACCGTCTTCCAGGCTGCCAGCTCGGCCTCATAGGCGCGCCGGCGCACCTCGGGATCGGGGTCATGCTGCATCAGATTGATCAGGGTGGGCATCGGCAACCTCTCGCTGGTTTGCCCATCGCGGCTGAATTCCACGCTGAGTTGCGAGGTGATCGTCCCCTGCAGCTTGCTCCAGGCATTTGCGCCGCTTAAGCTGAGCTCGGCGGCCAGGCTTTCTTCGGCCTCGCTCATGAGATAGCGGCTCTGCGCTGCGGTCTCGCGCAGGTAAAACGCATGAGCCCGAGCCGGCGCGCTATTCGCTATCAGCGTGGGCAGCGCATCGGCAAGCTGCCCGATCCAGCCGCTGAAGCGAACGTCTATCTGTCGCAGGCGCACGCCCAACGGCTCGATCTCGCTGAGCAGCCGGCGGGCGAGCAGATCAAAGGCGTCGCCGGCGACGTGGGCGAAGACGTAGGCGCGAATCGTGCGGTAATGCGCCAGCAGCCGATTGACGTGCGCCAAGTAGCCCTCCAGCGCGGCCTGCGCTGCGTCAGAGGGTGCGACCGCGGTTCTGGAGATGCCGCATTTATCCATGAAGCCCTCCAGCGCGCTCAGCTCGGCCTCGCAGCGCGCGATCGCTGCTCGCAGTTCAGCCGAGTCCAGGGCCGGGAAGATGTTCGATAAGTTCCAGCGAGGGGGAGTCGGCGATTCAGCATTCAGCATACGCCGACTATAGCGCGTGCCGAAGCAGGGGGCGCATTCACGCACGGTGGCAACCTTCCACCAAGCGACGCTGCCAGCAGAGGCAGGTTTCTATGGAGGGTGGGCGACGGCAATGCCGTCGCCCACCCAGGATTTTGCCCCTAGCTGTGAATGCACCCAAAGCGGGCTTACCCAAGGAGCATGCTGCGCGGTCGCCAAACGGGCGCGGTCCACTTTAATACGCGAAGCGCGTCGTGCGTGCACGCATTTGCCCTCGCCCGCTGCGTCAGCGAAGCATCGAAAGGCTTGCCAACCAAGTGGCGTCTACCGTTGCGACGAATCATCCGCCGGACCAAGCGGCACAGCCTCTGTGCCCCCCGGTGGCGATGTTCAGGCGTGAGCCTTAGATGACAGAGGGAGTGGGGTGGTTGATGATTCTGTGGGCTCATCACCGGTCAACGAGCGCCAGCCGCGCGCATAATATTGGCCATGGCCGAACGCTGCTTCCTCGTCACCGGCGCGTTGGGGTGCATCGGGGCCTGGGTCGTGCGTAACTTGATCCGCGCCGGCGAGCGGGTTGTCGCCTTTGACCTGGGTGAGGACCTGCGCCGGCTGCGCCTGATCATGACGCCCGAGGAACTATCGCGCGCGCTGTTCGTCCGCGGCGACATCACCGACTTCGCGCAGGTGCAGCGGGCGATGGATGAGCACGACATCACGCACGTGATCCACCTGGCCGGCCTGCAGGTGCCCTTCTGCCGGGCCAATCCGGTGCTCGGCGCGCAGGTCAACGTCGTCGGCACGGTCAACATCTTCGAGGCGGCGCGCCGGCGCAGCGGACGCACCGAACGGGTCGTTTACGCCAGCAGCATTGCGGTGTACGACGCCGATGACGCCAAACCAGGCGAGCCGCTGCCGAACGACGCTGCCGGCCACCCCACCACCCTCTACGGCGTGTATAAGCAGGCCAACGAGGGCACAGCGCGCGTGTATTGGCGGGAGAACGGCGTCTCATCGGTCGGCTTGCGCCCCTACATCGTATTCGGCCCCGGCCGCGACCAGGGCCTGACCTCCGCGCCGACCAAGGCGATGCTGGCAGCCGCCGCCGGCCAGCCATACCACATCCCCTACGGCGGGCGGGCCGACTATGAATATGCCGACGACGTGGCTAAGACGTTCATCGCCTGTGCGCTCGTCCCGTTCCACGGCGCAGAGGTCTATCACCTACCCGGGGCCATGTTAAGCATGGCAGAAGTCGTGGCAGCCATCGAAGCCGCCGCGCCCGCGGTGCGCGGGCAGATCACCTTTGAGGACCAGCCATTGCCCTTCCCGGAGCGCATGGACGGCGGGCCGTTAGAAGCCTTGCTCGCGCCGCTCGGCGGCCTGACGCGCACGCCCTTCGACCGCGCGGTTGGCGAGACGATCGCGATCTTTCGACAGGCGCTCGCCGATGGGCGCTTGCGCGTCGAGTGAGGTGGGGGCTAGGCTGAAGCGAGGCCCTCGGTGAGCTGGCTGAGTGCCTTGGTGATGCCGGCCAGGTCTTCGGGCGGCAGCTTGCTCAGGTGCATGGCGACCCGAAGGTAGGGCAGGGCTGTCGGCGCGGTGATGAAGGCGCGCACCTCTGCCGGCAGGTCGTCGAAGCGGGCATGCTGCGCCAGGCGCTGCTGCGCCTCGCCAATGGGGCCAACGCCCAGGTCGAGGAGCTGGTCCATAGTCATCCCGAAGTGCAGAAGCGCCTTCTCCAACAGCGTGATCGGCAGCGGCGAGCGACCGAGTTCGTAATTGTTGAGCCGCCCGCTGGCGATGCCCAGCGCCTGTGCGGTGGCCTTTAGCGACTCCCCACGCTGCAAGCGCGCCTGCTTGAGCCTGGCGCCCACCACGCGCGCGCGAAGCTGGGCCAGCGCCGGCAGCTCGTTTGCCTTGGCGCTGACGCGCTTACCTGCCTCCTCGTAGAGCAGCGCCTGGATGGGCACGTCGAGGTAATACGCCAGCGCCTCCAACTCGACGAAACTCGGCTCGCGCTGGCCTGCCTCATAGGCCAACAGGCGCTGAGGGGAGATGCCGAGGGCACGCGCGCAATCCTTTGCACTGCGGCCGGCGGCCTCGCGCGCGCTGCGCATCAGCCGGCCGATCGTCAATCGCCTGAGCAGGGCGGTGTCGAGCGCCGATGTATCAGGCATAATCGAGAAGCGATTGTATCCCTCGCCATGAAAGTCGCCGTCAACGCCTGGTTTCTCGATGCGCCGGAGACGCACACGACAGGCAGCGGCCAATACACGACTCAGTTGCTCAGCGCGCTGGCGGCCGTCGCGCCGGATATTCAGCTTGAGCCTGTGCTGCCCCGCCGACGCGGGGACTGGGCCAAGCTGTATTTCGAGCAGGTGGAGTTTCCGCGCGCGGCGCAGCGGATGAACGCCGATATCGCGCTTGTGCCCTACTGGGGGCCGCCGCTGGTCAGCGATGTGCCGGTGGTCGTGACGATTCACGATGTGATCCCGCTGGCGTTGCCGGCCTACCGCGGCGGGCCGCGCCAGCGCGCCTATGCCGGCTTGGTGCGGGCGGCCGCAGCCAACGCCGCAGCGGTCATCACCGACTCCGAATTCAGCAAGAGGGACATCGTGAAGCATCTCGCCTTGCCGCCTGAGCGCGTGACGGTCGTGCCGTTGGCCGCCGGCGCGCGCTTCACGCCGTATGTATCGGCGGATGACCTCGCCCGCGTCCAGGCGCGTTATCAGTTGCCGGAACGCTACGTCCTCTACCTGGGTGGCTTCGACGTGCGCAAAAACATCGAGACGCTGATGCAGGTCTACGTGTGGTGCGGGGAGTCAATTGGCGAGGAATATCCGCTGGTGATCTGCGGCGCGCCCTCGACGCCGGTGGTCAGCGACGGTGGGGAACACCTCACGTTGGCCGAGATGGCGGCACGGTTGGAGATAGGCGACGTGGTGCGCTTCATCGGTCACGTGGAAGAAGAGGACAAGCCGGCGGTGTATGCCGGCGCGCGCTGCTTCCTCTACCCCTCCACTTACGAAGGCTTCGGCCTGCCGCCGCTGGAGGCGATGGCGTGCGGCGTGCCCGTAGTGGGCAGCAACGCCGCCAGCATCAGCGAGGTGGTGGGCAACGCCGGCATGCTGGTTGACCCCAAGGACGCGCGCCGGATGGCCGGCGCCTTGATCGCCGTTTGCATCGAAGACGACCTGCACGACACGCTCTGCCAGCGCGCCTTGTTGCGCGCGGCGCAGTTCACGTGGGAGCGCACAGCGCTTGAGACCGCAGCCGTGCTCCGCCGCGTTTATGAAGGGCGCCGCTGATATTCAGGTGCGCGTGCTGGCGACGCTCGCCCCAGCGCTGGCCTTCGCCGGCCTTTACGCGCGCACGCTCAACGGCGATGTGCAGCCGGCCGACAGCGGCGAGTTTCAACTGGCTGCCGTGGCGCTGGGCATCCCCCATCCGCCCGGCTATCCCTTGTTCACCCTGCTGGGCTGGTTGCTGGCCCAGATCCCGCTGGGATCGCCCTTCGCGCGCGTCTCCCTTCTCTCGATCATTGCCGCCGCGGGGACGCTGGCGCTCGTCTCGCTCACCGCGCAAACTTTGACCGCGCACGTCGCTGACCTGCGGCTGAGCAACGCCTGGTTGCGCCGCGCGGTGACCGCGCTGGCCGGCCTGGCCGCCAGCGCAGCGCTGGCCACCAGCACCACGTTTTGGGCGCAGGCCACCACTACCAACATCCGCAGCCTGACCGCGCTCTTCACCGCGCTGATGCTCTACGCCGCAACGCGGGTCGCCATCGCCGGTCGCGCCAGCGGGCTTCCCTTCTTCGCGCTTGCGCTTGGGCTGGGCGTGGGCCATCATCTCTCGCTGGTCGTCGTGGGCGCCGTGCTGGGCGGCGCGGCGCTGTTCGCGGCCTGGCGCGGAGACCGCGCCGGCTTTTGGCGCGGGCTGGCGCGCGCGGCGCTGGTCTTCATCGGGACGCAGGCGATTTGGCTCTACCTGCCCTTGCGCGACGCCGCCGGCGCGCGCTTTGCGCCGGGCAACCTGACCACCGTGGAAGGGCTGCTCTTTCACATCTTCGCGCGCGGCTTCGCCGGCGACATGCTGGCCTTCGCCGAGCCGACCCTGCTGGCCGATCGCTCGGCCTTGCTGTTGCCCCTGCTGACGTTTCAGTTCAGCGTGCCGCTCTTGGCGCTGATGGGCATGGCGATGCTGGGGCTGCTGCTCGTCCGTCCCGGCATCGCTCAGACGTGGCTGTTTGCCTGGGGTGGCCATCTCTTCATCACGCTGACCTACCGCGCGCCGCAGACGGTGGAATACGCCATGCCATGTTGGGTGATCCTGTGCGCCCTGCTGGGCGCGGGCCTGGGCGGCAGCGCCGTGATGCTGCGCGGGCGGGCGTCGCCCGTTTCGCTCGCGCTGCTGCTGATGGCGCTGTTCATCGCCCTGAGCGACGGCGCTCAGCGCTGGCCCAGCTATGCTTTTTTGGCCGAACACCGCGGGACGCGCGCCGCAGCCGAGGGCGCGCTGCGCGCTGCGCCGGCCCATAGCGTCGTCCTGGCCGGCTGGCACCAGGCCACGCCGATGTGGGCGCTCCAGGAGATCGAGGGGCTGCGCCGGGACGTGAGGGTGCGCTATGTCTTCCCGCGCGGCGCGCAGCCATACGCCGAGACATTCGCCGAACAGGCCGCGCAACTCGCGCCAAGCCATCCCACCTTGGTCACGTCGCCCTTCGTTGAGTCGCTGGCAGCGCGCGGCCTGCGCGCGCTGCCGTTGGCCGGCCAGCCGCTCTGGTTGGTCACCAAGGCGCCGCCCGCGCCGCCGGCGGCCCGTCACGTGTTCGACGGGCGGCTGGCCGTCGTCGGCCCACTGAATGGGCCGGAATGGAAGGCCGAGGTCGGCCAGGCGATGGCGGTCGATCTGGGCTGGTATGCGCCGACATCGCCGCGCGAAGGCGACTCGCTCACCGTGCGCTTGCTGCGGCCCGACGGTCGCCTGGCGGCCAACGCTGACGTGCGCCTATCCGGCGACGCGCCAGCCGGCGCCTATCACGCGCGACGATTGATCCTGGGGCTGCCGCCGGACCTACCCCCAGCCGAGTATGACTTATGGCTGGGCGCGTATGGCCTGGCCGATGGGCGCTTCGTCCCTTACCAAACGGCCGACGGCGCGACGTTCGTCGCGGTGGGCAAAGTGGATGTCCAGCCGGCGCGCTGGCCGCCAGCGACGCAGCACCCGTTGGCCAATCCTTGGGGGCCAACACCGGCGACTCCCCTGCTGATCGGCGTGGATTACGACGCCGGTCTGCCGGGCCAACTGCGCGTCTGGACGCACTGGCAATTGGGGGAGTCGCCCACTCAGGTTGCGCTGGCCGACGCCGAGGGCGCGCCGTTCACCGAGGCCAAGCTGCTGCCGGCCAACCGCGATCCACAGCAACCGCGCTACTTCTCGCTGAGCTTTGACCTCCCGCCCAGGCGTGGGATCCAGATCGCCCAATCTGGCCAGCGCCTGCCCGACTACCGCGACGGCCAGCGCTATGTGCCGTTCGCCGACCAGATGGCGCTAATTGACGCCCAGACGCACCGCGACGGCAAGGCGCTGAAAGTGGACCTCCGCTGGCTGGCGGCGCGACCGCTGACCGACGATTACGTGGTCTCGGTGCGCGTGGAAGGAGAGGGTCTGTATCTCACGCACGACAGCGTGCCGGCCTTGGGCGCCATCCCCACCCTGAAGTGGATCCGCGACAGCCTCATCGTGGACCGGCATCCATTCGCGCTGGAGGGCCATCATGGCCCACTGCGCGGGAGCGTGGTGGTGTACGATAGCGTCAGCCAGTTGCCCCTGCCGCCGCTGGATGAGCGCTATCAGGGTAAGGTGACCTTCGCTATTCCTTGAGCCATGCAGTACGCCTTTCAGTCGCTTTTGCGCACCCCCGAACCGTTGAGCGTCTCGGAGGTCACCGCGCGGGTGAAGGAAGTAATCGCCTGCGACGACCTGCTGGCGGACGTGCGGGTGGCCGGCGAGGTGAGCAACCTCTCGCGCCCGGCCTCGGGCCACCTGTATTTCACGCTCAAAGATGAGGGGGCGCAGTTGCGCTGCGTGATGTGGCGCAGCTATGCCGCGCGGCTCAGCCGGCTGCCGCGCAACGGCGATGCGGTGATCGCGCGCGGGCGCATAGACGTCTATGAACGCGATGGCGTCTATCAGCTCTACGTCGAAGCGCTGGTCGGCCAGGGCATCGGCGACCTAAACGCCGAATTCGAGCGCCTGAAGCAAAAGCTCCAGGCCGAAGGGCTTTTCGACGCGGCCCGCAAGCGCCCTTTGCCGCGCTTCCCCCGCGCCTTGGGGATCGTCACCTCGCCCACCGGCGCGGCGCTTCAGGACATCCTCAACGTCCTGCGCCGGCGCTACCCGCTGCTTGAGGTGTATCTCTCGCCGACGCTGGTGCAGGGCGAGGACGCGCCGGAGCAGATCGTGCGGGCCATCCAGCGGCTGAACGACGCCGGCTGCTGCGACGTGATCCTGGTGGCCCGCGGTGGCGGCAGCCTGGAGGAGCTATGGGCCTTCAACGACGAGCGCGTGGTGCGCGCGATCGCTGCCTCGCCCACGCCGGTGGTGAGCGGCATCGGCCACGAGATTGACTACACGCTGGCCGACTTCGCCGCCGACGTGCGCGCGCCCACCCCATCTGCCGCCGCCGAGATCATCACGCCCGACATCTATGACCTGCGGCTGCAAGTGGACGCGATGAGCCTGACCTTGACCGAGACGATGCGGGCGCGGCTGACGCGGGCAAAGGCCGGCCTGAGCACCTTGCAACGCGCGCTGCGCCTGCTCAGCCCTTTTAACCAGTTGGCCCGCCAGCGCGAACGGCTGGACGAGGCGCGCACGCGCCTGGCGGCCGCGCTCGCGCACAGGTTGGCCGTCCTGCGGCTGCGCCTGGATGGGCTGCGCGCGCGGCTGGAGGGGGTGGGGCCGCTGGCGACGCTGGCGCGCGGCTACGCGATCGTGCGCGATGCCGACGGGCGCACCGTGCGCTCGGTGCGGGCGGTGCAGCGCGGCGCACGCTTACAAATCACAGTGGCCGATGGCAGCTTCGACGCTCAGGCCCTAGATGGTCAAGGCGAACGGCGCACGACGGAGTAGATGAGCGCGCCAACGGCCGCGATCAGCATAGGCAGCGGCAACGCCGGCAGCGCCGGCGACACCTGGATCAAAAAGGCGCTGAGCTGCGTCAACGCGAGCAGCGCCGCGACGAGCCAGGTGGAATTGGGGAGCGTCCACGTGAACGCATCGCCCCACTGCCAGTAGAAAGCCAGCACGATGCTCGCCTGCGCGACGGCCATCAGCCCCAGCGCGCGCAGCACGGCAGCGACGGCCTCCAGCGCGTCGCTGCGGCGACCCGTGCCGACAGCGACCACGGCGCCGGCCAGGCCCATCAGCAGCGCGGACAGGCGCTCCCAGGCGGCAAACACCCCCTCTGGGTCGCCGTCGGGGAAGAGCGAAAGCGAGAGCGGCTCGCGGCGGATGACGAAGAAGACGACCAGCCAGGCCAGCAGATAGCCCAACGTGCCGATCAGCGGGCCGCTGATCCAGTCGTTCAGCAGCAGGCCGGCCACGAGGAGCAACAACAGGCCCAGACCTAGGACGAGCGGCAGGCGCGTGGCGCGCTCGGCGCGCAGCCGGGCATGGGCAGCCTCCGCTGCGGCACGGCCCAGCTCCGCCTGCCAGATCGCGTAGGCCAGCCGCTCGCCGGCGGCGAGGCGGTCGCCGTAGCGGCGCAACAGGCCGGCTGCGAAGCGCGGTTGGCCGATCGCAGCGCTCCACTGGTCGTAGAACGTGGTCAATTGCTGGGCGGAGGCGACGAACGCCGCCGGCTCGACATCCACCACGTCGGCGATGAACCCGCTTTGCGCATGAATGGGGAACGGCGCGCCGATCAGCGCGGCCAACGTCGGTGCGATCGCTGTGGCCGGCGCGACTGCGACGCTGCCCGGCAGCACGCCTGCGCCGGCCATCACCAACGGCACGCGGACCACTTCGGCTTCCCCGCCGCCATCGCGCCCATCGCGCGCAATCCCCCTCTCGGCAAGCACGGCCAGCGTCTCGGCCTGTAGGTTTATCTGCTCCATCAGTTGTTGAACGCGAAAGTCAGTGGCCGCCGCCGCGCTACTGTATGAGTCCGGATCTCGGCGCGCGGTCTGCGCGACCAGCGTGAGCGACACGATGAGGAGCTGAGGTTGGCCGGACGGGGCGCGCAGCGCCTCTAGGGTGAGCGCGATCGCCTGCTGATCGCGCTGGCTTGGCTCCAGGTCGTCCACGAACGCGGCGCGCTGTGCGCCGCCGAGCCAATCATGGCGCTGCTCCGAGCCGATGAAGATCACCTGCCAGCCGGCGGCCTGGGCCGCGCGCGGGACTGTGTCGGGGCGGCTGAGCAGCGGCGATTGATTCGTCGTGACGCCGTGCACCTCTGGCCAGGCCCCAGAGAGCCACGTGAGCGTCGCCGGCAGGTCGTAGGCCGGCGGCTTCAGTTCAATCGTGACATCGGCGCCGCGCTGGCGCAGCGCGTTCAGCGTCGGCATCCTGCGCGATTCGTCCAGGCGCAGGCCATGCACGATCACGACCACGACGCGCTGGGCGCGCGGCGGGCGGGCGGCGCCCGCCGGCCAGGCATCCAGGAACGGGCTGCGATAGCCGGCGTAGCTCCGCCAGAGCGATGCGCGCACCTCTCTGGCCGCTGGCCCCAGCGCGCTCAGCGCGATCAACAACGCGAGAACCGCAAACGGCGTCCACTCAGCAGTGCGGCGCATGACAAGCGTGAAGGAGCGCTGCCTTTGGGACAGCCGGAGATGTTGGCAGGGATGCCGGCACTCGGCAACCCTGCCGGCGCCGCATGAGCAGGTGAGGAATCTCGCCCTGCGCTGCGAATGCGCTCGGGTGCATTAATAGGGGCAGAACGCTGGGTGGGCGACGGCAGCGCCGCCGCCCACCCTCTATAGGTTCGCCTTCTTTGGCAACATGGCCTGTGGGAGGGTTGCCTCTGTCGGTGAATGCGCCCAAACGTCGCTGCGCTAGAATCATCTCGAGGCGTCCAGCGCGCTCGCCCTGCCATATTATCAGCCGCCCCTTGCGCGGTCAACACAATGAGCGATTTCTTCTGGGTTATCCAAAGGTTGAACTGGCTCGCCGTCCTGGACATCGCCCTGGTGTCGCTGATCTTCTTTGTCGTGTTGCTGCTGGTGCGGGCAACCCAGGCGGTGCCTCTGCTGCGCGGGCTATTGGTCCTCGGCGTGATCAGCGTCCTGCTGAGCGGCGCAGCGCAATTGCCCACCTTCAACTTGGTGATGCGCACGGCCCTGCCGGCGCTGCTGGTGGCCATCCCGGTGATCTTCCAACCGGAGTTGCGGCGAGCGCTGGAGCGGCTGGGTCGCTTCAATGAGATGCTGATCACGGCGCGTAAGAGCGAGCTGGAGGTGATGGTGCGCAAGATCAGCGACGCTGCCCAGCGCTTGGCCGCTCGGCGTCACGGCGCGCTGATCGTGATCGAGCGCGACACCGGCCTTCAGGCGATCATCGAGACCGGCGTGCTGCTGGATGCCGAGCTGACGCCTGAGTTGTTGCTCACCATCTTTGACCCTCATACGCCGCTTCACGACGGCGGGGTGATCATCCGCCAAGGGCGAGTGGCCGCCGCCGGCTGCGTGCTGCCGCTGACGAACTCGGCGCCCGCTGATGTGCGCATCGGGCTGAGACATCGGGCCGGCATCGGCGTCACGGAGGGGACTGACGCGATTGCCGTGATCGTCTCCGAAGAACGCGGCTCGATCAGCATCGCGCACAACGGCCGGCTGATCCGCCACATCGAGCCCGGCCAGCTACAGAGCGCGCTGATCGCGCTGGCGCAACCGAGCCTTCAAAAGGCGACCGCGCGCTTGCCCGATTTCCTGCGCCCGGAGAGCGAGCGCGGGATCAGTTAACGCGCCGGCTCGACCAGCGGCTGCGCCAACAGCGCGCGCACCTGACCGACCAAGTGGCCGAACTCGGGCCAGCTTTCCATCCCCCAGTGCCGCGGCCTGGGCAGCGTGACGCGCACAATCCCCAAGGGCCGCCCCGGACGGGGCGACGAGACCACGACCTGATCGGCCAGGAAGACCGCCTCGGCGATGCTATGGGTGACCATCACGGCCGTCGTCTGGGTGGCGCGCAGAATGCCCTCCAGCGCCGCCGTCAAATTCTCGCGGGTCATCGCATCGAGCGCGCCGAACGGCTCATCCAGCAGCAGCACAGGTGGGCGGGTGATCAGCGCGCGGGCCAGCGAGACGCGCTGCGCCATCCCACCGCTCAGCTCACGGGGATAGGCATGCTCGAAGCCGCGCAGACCGACGAGCTGAATGAGTTCCTCGACCGAGAAATGGGCGTTCCCTCGCCAGCCCAGCTCCAGCGGCAGGCGGATGTTCTGCGCCACAGTGCGCCAAGGCAAAAGGGCCGCGTCCTGAAACATCATCCCGATCCGCGGCGAGGGCTGGGTGACCGGCTCGCCCGCCAGCCAGACCTTGCCCGATGTGGGCCGCAACAGGCCGGCGAGCACGCGCAGCAGGGTGCTCTTGCCACAGCCGCTGGGGCCGACGATGGCCATGAACTGGCCGGCGCTGAGCTGTAGCGAGAACTGGCGCAGCGCCTCTACCCCGTTTGGATAGGTGTGCGAGATGTGTTCGGCGATGAGCATGGCACATGGCGCGCTGGGCGCTGCGCCGCGCGCAACGCCCAGCGACGCGATGAAGCTACGGCAAAAAGGCGTTGGTGAAGTAGGCGTCCACGTCGAGCTTGGTGCGAACTTGGCCCATCTTCAACAACACGTCCTGCGTCTTCTCCCAGGCCGCAGCCGTCGAGGCGCCCAGCGGCTCGCCCTTCATGAGTTCGATGGTGGCTTGCAACACGCGCTTCTGAATTGGGTCATCCGGCTGTAGCCCCTCGACGAATTTGGCGGAGATGCGCATGGCTGCGTCTGGGTCGGCGAGCGTATCGCGGATGCCGCGCAGCACGGCGCGCGCCATGCCGCGCACCAGAGCGGGGTTTTCCTCTATGGTCTTCTCGTTGGTGATCAGCCCATTGGCCACCATATCCACCTGGTCGCCGACGCGAAAGACGTTCACGGCAAAGCCGTTGGCCTCGAGCACGATCGGCTCGTTGACGATATAGCCCACGGCGGCGTCCACCTTGCCCTGCTGCACAGCGGCCGCCTGGGTGAAGCCGATCTCCTGTACGTTGATGTCGCCCTCGCTCAGCCCGTGAGCATCTAAGAAGGCCCGCCAGCCTACGTAGGTCGCGCCGAAGAAACCGGGGACGCCCACCGTCTTGCCCTTTAAATCTTCTGGCTTGGTGATGTTGCGCTCTTTCAGGCTGAAGATGGCGATCGGGAAGCGGCGATACCACTGGACGAAGTATTTAATCGGCAGTCCCTGGGCGCGGGCCAGGACGACCTGCTCGCCGCTGACCACGGCGAAGGGCAGATCGCCGGCGGCGACCAACTTGACCCCGTCTGTCTCAAAACTGTAGTCGAACTCGATCTCGATGCCAGCTTCGGCAAAGTACCCGCGCTCGACGGCGACGTAGAACGGGGCGAACTGGACGTTCGGGATGTAGCTCATCGGTAGCCTGATCCTGGTCAGGCCGGCCGGCGCGCCGCCGGCCCGCGGAGGCGGCGCCGGCAGGGCACATCCACTCAGGGCGATCGCACACGACAACCCAACTAACGACAACGTGAACCTTCGCATCTTTAAGCTCCTCAACAACTCAAACTGTCACGCCGCCCAGCGTTCCACGCGCAGCGCGCGTTCGGCCAGGCGGATCGCGCCATACACGCTCAGCGCCAAGCCCACGATGGTGAGCACGCCGACGATCACCAGCGGCGTGTCGTAGAAGCTGTTGCCCAGGTTGATCAAAAAGCCCAGGCCGCGGTCGGCGCTGAGGAACTCGCCGGCGATCGCGCCCACCATCGAGAGCGTGCCGCCCACGCGCAAGCCGGCGAAGATGAACGGCAAGGCAGCCGGCAATTCCAGCTTCATGAAGGTCTGGGCGGGCGTGGCGTTCAGCGCGCGGAACAGATCGCGCAACGTCTGCGGCGCGCTGCGCAAGCCGGCGATGACGTTGATGACTATTGGGAAGAACACCACCAGGGCGCAGACCAGCACCTTGGTCAGCGGGCCGTTGCCGAACCAGATGAACAGCAGGGGCGCCACCGCGATGAACGGCACGCCCTGCGAGGCCACGATGAACGGCGAGAGCAGGCGATCGGCCAGCCGCGATCTCGAGATCGGGATGCCCAGCGCGAACGCCGCCAACGTCCCCAGCAGCAGCCCGGGCAGCGCCTCCGAGAGGGTGACCAGGGCGTGGAAGGGCAGCGAGCCATCCGCGATCTTCTCAAGGAAGCGTTGCGCGACGCTGGCCGGACCGGGCAGAATAAACGGCGGATAACGCAGCGAGAGCCAATGCCAAACACCGATGAAGAGCGACAAGCTCAACAACGGTGCGAAGCGCTCAAGCATCCGCCCCGCGAGCAGGACAGGACGCGAGCTGCTCGCTTGTCCATCATCGCGGATGCGTATTCGGTTGGTGAATACAAACATGAAAACAACCCCTTTGACCTTTCTGGTCTCCGGGGTTGTTGATACGCCATAGCACACCTCCGCCTTGGACGGCGAGGTGTAGATCAAAAGCGCGCTTTGCCCCGCAAAGGGAACGGCGCCTTGGCTTGGCCTTCTTTACATCCAGACTGTCACTGTCGGCCCCGGAGTTTCACCGGATCCTGCGTGCCTCTCAACACGCTCGTGGGCTATACCACCGATCGGGAATTCCACCCTGCCCCGAAGACCAGAGCTATTTAGTTCAAGCGCGAGGAGCGGTTCACCCGTGCTCGCGCTGGTTGCGAATTAACTTAGCTTGACCTCGACAGCGTCTCCTACGATCCTCGTCTCGTAGATGGGAATGCCGATAGCCGCCGGGAAAGTGGGCTTGCCGGTGAACAGGTCGAAGCGCGCGCCATGGCGCGGGCAGACCACGCAGTTATCCTCGATGTGTCCTTCGGACAGCGGCCCGTCGTCGTGGGTGCATACGTCACCGAAGGCGCGCACCTGGCCGTTCAGCTTGGTCAGCGCCACCGGCACCTCATCAATGCGCACCGACAGGATGACGCCTTCCTGAAGGTCAGCCAGTTTGGCAGCGAACACGAATCCGTCGGCCATCTCGCTTGTGAAAGATTATACAAGCTGAAGCGTCTAACATCTTGCCCAGCTAGCCAGATTCGTCCATAGTGCTGCGCCGCGAAGCCGGTGACGCCGCCAACAATTCGAGCGGGCGCGAGTCTGGATTCTTCGCTTGCTGATGAGACAAAGTCAGAGGCCACAGCATGCCGCGCTTCGCTCAGGTCTCAGAGACCACTTCTGAGTGTCGGCAGCCGTGTCCCAGCTCCGTTTTTAACACTCAACAGTTACCTGGGCCTCGAGCCCGCATGTGCTCAGAATGACAGAGGGAGGCAGGAGCTTGGTGACACTGCGATAGCCATTGGTCACACCGAGGATAGGCAAAGGCAGTGCCTTCGCCTACCCTCGGGCTTTGCCCCTCACCATGAACGCACCGGAACGCGCTCACGTTGTATGATCATTCCAGAATAAGTTTTAACGATGTTTCAGCCCGTAGCGACCCAAATTGACTTCCCCGCTCAGGAGCGGGCGATACTCGCCTTCTGGAAACGCACCCAAGCCTTTAATCGTCTGCGCGAACTGCGCGCAAACGCCGAGAAGCGCTTCTCCTTCATTGACGGCCCAATCACAGCCAATAACCCGATGGGCGTGCATCACGCTTGGGGACGCACCTATAAGGACCTCTGGCAGCGATACTTCGCCATGAAAGGCTACAACCAGCGCTGGCAGAACGGGTTCGACTGTCAGGGCCTATGGGTCGAGGTGAACGTTGAGAAGGACATGGGCTTCCGCTCCAAGCGCGATATTGAAACCTTCGGCGTGGAGCGCTTCATCCGCTTGTGCAAGCAGCGCGTGCTCAACAGCGCCG